>Ga0157373_10000213_pt1 | contig 47549 bp, 23 predicted proteins | sample C65metaG_FD_113460 | JGI IMG/M metagenome (GOLD analysis project Ga0157373, IMG submission 113460) | Corn rhizosphere microbial communities from Kellogg Biological Station, Michigan, USA - C6-5 metaG | ecosystem: Host-associated > Plants > Roots > Rhizosphere > Soil | place: USA: Michigan... | reverse complement strand
GCTGGCGACGGTGATGAACTCGCTCGACACCACCATCGCCAACGTGGCGCTGCCGCACATCCAGGGCAGCGTGCAGGCGGGGCCCGAGCAGATCGGCTGGGTGCTGACCTCCTACATCATCGCCGCGGCGATCATGACGCCGCTGACCGGGTGGCTGGCCGGGCGGATGGGGCGAAAGCGGCTGTTCCTGGTGTCGATCGGCGGGTTTGTGGCCGCCTCGATGCTGTGCGGCATCGCCACGAGTTTGCCGGAGCTGGTGCTGTTTCGGCTGCTGCAGGGAATGTTCGGCGCCTCGCTGATCCCGCTGTCGCAGGCGGTGCTGCTCGACATCAACCCGCCGGAGAAACACGGCCAGGCGATGGCCATCTGGGGCGCGGGCGCGATCCTGGGGCCGATCCTTGGGCCGGCGCTGGGCGGCTACCTGACCGACAACTTCTCCTGGCGGTGGTGCTTCTACATCAACCTGCCGATCGGGATCCTCGCGCTGCTGGGTGTGTGGCTGTTTATCTCGGGCGACAAGACCGATCGGCCGCGACCGTTCGACTTCATGGGCTTTGGGATGCTGACCGTGTTCGTCGCGGGCTTCCAGCTGATGTCGGACCGCGGGCCGGCGAATGATTGGTTCGCCTCAACGGAAACCTGGATCGAGGCGGTGCTGGCCGCGATCGGGCTGTGGACCTTCATGGCGCACACGCTGACGGCTGAGCATCCGTTCTTCGACAGGGGGCTGGCGAGGGACCGCAACTTCGTCACCGCCAGCGTCTTCGGCTTCTTCGTGGGCGTCCTGCTGTTCTCCACGATGGCGCTGCTGCCGCCGATGATGCAGGTGTTGATGGGCTATCCGGTGCTGACGTCGGGACTGGTGACCATGCCGCGCGGGCTTGGCTCGTTTGCGGCCATGTTCATCGTGGGAAGGCTGGTCGGACGGATCGACACGCGCCTGATCCTCTTCGTCGGGCTGTCGCTCAACGCCATTGCGCTGTGGCAGATGTCGCACTTCGACCTGTCGATGACGAGCGGACCCTTCGTGATCTCGGGCATCATCCAGGGGCTGGGGATCGGGCTGATCTTCGTGCCGCTGTCGACGCTGGCGTTCGCCACCCTGCCGCAGGCGCTCAGGCCAGAGGGCTCGGCGGTCTACACCCTGATCCGCAATCTGGGCGCCAGCGTCGGCATCTCGATCATGCAGGCGCTGGTGGTGGCCAACACCCAGACCATGCACGCCTCCATCGCCGCCAAGGTGATCCCGACCGACCCGATGGTGCGATACGCCATGCCGCCGATGTTCGACCTGAACACCCAGGCCGGCCTGAGCGCGCTGAACGGGGAGATTACCCGGCAGGCGACGATGGTCGCCTATATCGACGACTTCAAACTGATGCTGTTCATCACCATCGCCTGCATGCCGATGCTCCTGCTGATGCGGGGGCCCGGACGCAGCGGCGCAGCGGGAGGGCCGGCTCATGCCGCTGTTGAATAGGGCTCTGGTTCTCGCGGCTGTGTGTGCGCTGGCGGGCTGCAAGACCGTCGGGCCGAATTTCCACACGCCTGTAGGCCCCCAAGGCGCGGCGGCGAGCGGCTATGCGATGGCGGGAGATCCGGTTGCGGTGGGCGTACGGCTCGATCCGGAGGCTCGGGTCGGGGGGCCATGGTGGCAGGCGTTCGGCTCGCCGGCGCTGGATGAGACCGTGCGGCTGGCGCTGGCCGACAGTCCGACCATCGCTGAGGCCAACGCCACGCTGGAGCGCTATCAGGCCGAGGCCCGGGCCGCGCGGGGCGCGGAGCTGCCGCAGGTAGACGCCACGGCCGGCGCCCAGCGCGAGCGGATCAACACCCAGGCGTTCGGGTTCACCGGCTTTCCGAGCCCGACGATCAGCCTGTATTCGATCGGCGCGACCGTCAGCTACGACCTCGACCTGTTCGGCGCAAAGCGTCGCGCGACCGAGGAGGCGCAGGCGAAGGCCGAGGCCGCCGCGCGTCAGGCCGACGCCGCCTACCTGACTCTGACAGGCAACGTCGCGCAGCAAGCCATGCGGGTGGCGGGCCTGCGCGCGCAGATCGCGGCCATTGAGGCCGTCATCGCCGACGACCAGCGCACCATCGACATGGTCCGCAAGGCCGAGCGGGCAGGGGGCGAGGCGCCGTCGGCCTCGACCAGCGCGACCTCGCAGCTCGCCGAGGATCAGGCGTTGTTGCCGCCGCTGGAACGTCAGCTCGCCGCTGCCCGTCACCAGCTGGCGTTGCTATCGGGCAAGTCGCCCGCCGAATGGGTCGCGCCGAACTTCGATCTGGCGAGCTTCACCGTCCCGGCGGAGATCCCCGTCAGCCTGCCCTCGACCCTGATCCGCCACCGCCCGGACATCCTGGCCGCCGAGGCCGAGCTGCATTCCGCCACGGCCGCCGTGGGCGTCGCGGTCGCCAACCAGTACCCGGACATCAAGCTCTCGGCGAACCCGACCCAGAGTGCGATTAAGCCGGAAAAGTTGTTTGATTACAGTGCATCCGGCTGGAATATTCTAGCCGGCGTGAGCGCCCCGATCTTCCACGGCGGGGCGCTGCGGGCGCAGCGCAAGGCGGCCGAGGCCGAGGCGCGGGCCTCGCTGGCGCGCTATCAGCAGACGGTGCTGCGCGCCTTCACCCAAGTCTCGGACGTGCTGGCCGCGCTGGCCACCGACCAGCAGCAGATCGAGGCTCTGACCAACGCACAGGCGTCCGCCGAAGCAAGGGTGCGCGACGAACAGAACGCCTATCGCTTGGGCGGAGCACCCCTGATCGATGTGGTCGACGCCCAACGCCAGCTCAGCCGCGCGCGCCGCGCTGTGGCCGAGGCGCAAGGCCAGAAGCTCGCCGACATGGCCCAGCTCTATGCCGCCACCGCCGCAGACTGGCGCGGCGCCTAGGCCTTCACCCGCGCCTCGGGGATAGCAGCGAAGAACTCCTCGTCGGAGATGATGCGCCGCGCGATCAGCAGGCTGCAGCCGATGTGGTCGACGAGGTAGGCGCCGGTCTCGCCCGACCACCAGCGCTCGAACAGGCTCTTGCGCCGATGGCCGACGACGACGAGGTCGGCCCCGATCTCGCGCACATAGGCAGCGATCACCATCGCGGGCTCTCCGGCGACGAACTTGCCCTCGGGCGCAAACCCGAACTGGCGCAGCCGCTCCATCGCCTCGTCGAACAGTTCCTTGTAGGTGTCGCGGGCCAGCACCATACCGCCGGCGTTGGCGGCTTCGCCCAACTGCATACCGGCCGTTTGTGCGATCACGCACAGCAGAAACACCTTGGACGAAAATTGCCGCGCCAGCAGCGCGCCTTCGCGCAGGGCGGTCCTCGCCTCGCGCGATCCGTCATAGGCCAGCAGCACGCGCTCATACATCGGCAGGTCGCATCCTTATCCCTGGATCAAACGCGATACTGTCAGGCGACAGCCAAGCTGTCTCCCGGCGTTCTTGACCGGCGACGCCGCATTTTTTTGCCGGACCGAAGTGGGGAGCCGCGCCCCGTTTGCGTCGGTATCCAATAGGGGCGTTCCGTCTTACGCTCCCATTCCGCGCCGCTCGTGTGAGGGGGCATGTCGCCGTCGTCCGTACCGCCGCCGAACCTGGCGATCGCCGAAGAGGGCGAGGTGCGCGGCTGGCTGGCGCAGTACGGGCCGGCTTTGCGCCGCTATTTCCGCCGCCGGGCGGGCGCCGCCGAGGCCGAGGATCTGGTGCAGGAGGTGTTCGTCCGCCTCGTCGCCCGCTCACGCGGGGAGGCGGTCGAGGACGTCGAGCGCTACCTGTTCCGCATCGCCAACAATGTGCTCATCAGCCGCCATCGGCATGCCAGCGCCCTGGTGCGCCGCGCCGACGAGGCGCCGATCGAGGCCGCCGACGCGGCTGACGAAATCTCGCCCGAGCGCGCCCTGATCGGCAAGCAGGCGCTGTCGGCGCTGGCGGTCGCCGTGCGCGATCTGCCGCCGCGCACCCGCGAGGCCTTCGTCTATCACCGCTTCGAAGAACTCACCTACGCCGCCATCGCCGAGCGGATGCAGATCTCCGCCAGCGGGGTGGAGAAGCACATCCAGCGGGCGATGGAGCACATCCTGACGAAGATGGGGCCCCGCACATGACCGGCCCCGCAGCCCTCCCCGAAACGGCCGAGGCCGCCGCCTCCCGCTGGTTTGCCCGCAAGCGCTCCGGCGAGATGAACGCGCGCGAAGCGGCCGAACTCGATGCCTGGCTCGCCGCCGATCCGGAGCACCGGGCGTTGTTCGATCAGGCCGAATACTGGTGGGGCGCGGCCAGCGCCCTGCGCGGCGACCCGGATATCCTGAAGCTGCGTGAAGAAGTCACCGGCCGGCCGCGTCGGTTGCGGACGCCGCCGCGCCGGGTCATCGGCGGGGCCATGGCCGCGAGCCTGCTGGCCGTGGTGTTCGGAGGCTGGCAGGCGATGGACGCGGGCCTGATCCCCACGCCCGCCGCGCTCATCAAGGGCGAACAGACCTTCCGAACCGACGTCGGCCAGACGGCGACGGTGCGCCTGCGCGATGGTTCGGTGGTGACGCTGGACACCGACACCGTGCTGCGGGCCCGCGAAACGCCCGAGCGGCGGATGATCTGGCTGTCGCGCGGCCAAGCCTTCTTCAAGGTCGCCCACGATCGTTCCCGGCCGTTCACGGTGACGGCGGGTGACAAGGTGGTGACGGCCGTCGGCACCGCCTTTTCCGTGCGGGTGCAGAAGCACGCGGTCGAAGTCACGCTCGTCGAGGGCAAGGTGCGGGTTCAGGAGGCCTCCGCTCCGCCGCTGATCCAGGCGGTGAAGCCCGCGGTGCGCGTCGCGGCCACCGAAATGACCGCCGGCTCGAAGCTGGTGGCGGTCGAAGACAAGGGCTGGGTGCTGCGCCCCGTCGACACCGCCAAGGCGGAAAGCTGGATGCAGGGCCAGCTGATTTTCGAGGACCGCCCGCTGGGCGAAGTGGCCGCCGAACTGAACCGCTATTCGGACCGCAAGATCGTCATCGCCGACCAGGCCGTGGCGGCCACGCCGATCACCGGCGCGTTCGCGACCGGAGATGTGGCGGCGTTCGTTTCGGCCGTGCGGTCCTATCACCTGGCGGCGGTGACGTCGGAAAATGGAAAGGAGGTCGCGCTCGGCTCGCCTGAGTAAATAAATCGGCAGGCCTGTGAATATGCAGGTGGGGAGCCCTGATCCGTTCGCGTCTGTCCAGTTAAGGGGCAGTGACGCTCCGGGAAAATCAGGGGGAGGAAACGATGTTCCACAAGGAGCACAAGTATACCGCGCGCCTGCTGTGCGGCGCGGCGGCAGGGGCTCTGGTGATGTTCGCCAACATCGCCCACGCGGAAGACTTGCCGAGCATCGAAATCGCCTCCCAACCGCTGGCCAAGGCGCTGGGCGAATTCGCATCCCAAACCAAGCGGGCCGTGCTGGTCACTCCCGAACTGACCGCCTCCCGCGTCAGCCACTCGGTATCCGGCGCGACCGACCCCGACGCCGCGCTGGTCGCGCTGCTCGACGGCACTGGCCTCACTTACCGGCGCGATGGCGACACCTTCCTCATCGTGAGGGCCTCCGACCCCCAGTCCGGGAGCGCCGCGGGGGACGGCGCTGACCAGGGCACGGTCCAGGCTCTGATCGTCACGGCGCAGAAGCGTGAGGAAGACATCCAGGATGTGCCGATCGCCATTTCGGCGTTCACGCAGGAGGACCTGACACGGTCACAGGTGGCCGGTGGTCCTGATCTTGTCACCCAGGTCCCGAACTTCACCTTCACCAAGACGAATTTCAGCGGCTATTCGATCCAGATCCGCGGCATCGGCACCCAGGCGATTTCGGCGACGACCGATCCGGCCGTGGCGGTGGCCTTCAACAACACGCCCTTTATTCACAACCGCTTCTTCGAACAGGAATTCTACGACCTGGAGCGGGTGGAGGTTCTGCGCGGCCCGCAAGGAACGCTCTACGGCCGCAATGCCACCGCAGGCGTCGTGAACATCATCAGCGCCAAACCGAAGTTCCGCTATGAGGCCAAGCTCTCTGCCGACCTGGGCAATTACAGCTCAAGCCGCGTTGAGGGAATGATCAATATTCCGCTGGTCGAGGACAAGGTGGCGCTGCGCCTGGCGGGCGCCTGGACGAAGCGCGACGGCTACGTGACCAACGAGCTTTCAGGCAGTCAGACCGACGGCCGCGACCTCTGGTCGACGCGACTGTCACTGCGCGTGCAGCCGACCGACCGGCTGAACATGAACTTGATCTGGGAGCACTTCCAGGAAGCCGACGACCGCCTGCGCTCGGGCAAACAACTGTGCCACAAGGACGTTGTGACCCACGTCGGTGACGTGCCGATCACCAATTATTTCGATGTCAGCAACTCCGGCGGGCAAGCGGGCCTCCTCGTCGCGTTTGCCGGCATTCAGGGCACCCTCAGCCAAGGGTGTGTACGCCAATCGCTTTACGATCAAGGCTCGTTCCAGCGGCCGAACGGTCTGATGCTGCCGTACTATTACCCGCTGAGCGCGATTGGTCTTCCAGCGGCGCTAATCGACCCTTACGCGAGTGTCGTTAGCTGTTCTCCTAACCACTGCGACATGGCGGCTCTCCAGAACACGGCCGACCAACCGCAAAATCTACGGGTCATCCAATCGACGATCAATCCCGACTACCGCGCCAAGAACGATCTGGGTGAACTGCAGATTTCCTATGACCTTACCGACCATTTAACGCTAAGCTCCGAGACGGCCTACAACGCCGATTTCGTCTGGTCGCTTGAGGACTACAATCGCTTCAATACAGCACCGGGCGCGTGGGAGGTCCGCCAAAGGGACGTCGTCAGGGGCGTCATGAGCCCTGATGGAGTTTTCTGCGACCCTCAGCTGGGGTGTTCGGATCGTCTGGTGGCGGTCGACATCGCCACCTCAAAATCACGGCAATTCAGCCAGGAATTCCGGCTGGCGTCCAATTTCGACGGCGCGTTCAACTTCAGCCTGGGAACGAACTTCCTACGCTCCGACAGTATGGACAAGTACTACGTCTTCTTCAACTCGATCAGCCTGATCGCCGCCTCCGGTCCCCCATTCAATACCTACGGGCCTTATGTGGTCGGGCAGACTGACAACATCGACTTCATGCCAAATGGATACCTCCAGGGCGACCCGAACGGTGTCTATCCGGTGCAGGCCAGCGTCTATATGGATCCCAATCCGATCGGAAGCCTGAATGACCAGGGCCACAACTACTTCCTGAGCAAGAACCCCTACAAGCTGATCTCCTACGCCGTCTTCGGCGAGGCTTATTACAAGATTTCCGACAACCTGAAGCTGACGGCGGGCCTGCGCTGGACGGTCGACAAGAAGGAAGCCCCGCGAATTCCGACGTGGATTTTGGCGTCGCACTCGGTGGGCTATCCCGTGGCGGCGGTAATCCGGCAGCAATGGCGGGAGCCGACCGGGCGTCTGACGCTGGACTGGAAACCAGACCTGTCGTTCACCGACGAGACCTTGCTCTATGCGTCCTTCGCCCACGGCTACAAGGCCGGCGGCGCCAATCCACCCGGATACGTCAGGGAATTCTACGCCGACAGCAACACCGCGCTCCATAACGCGGCGGAATCGGCGACAAGACCGACGATATTCCAACCGGAATTTGTCAATGCGCTTGAAATCGGCGCGAAGAATACCCTCGACGAGGGTCGTGTGACGGTCAACCTGGCAAGTTTTTACTATGACTACACAGGTTATCAGGTTTCCGAGATCGTTGATCGCTCCGCGTTCAACCGCAACTTCGACGCCACGGTCTGGGGGGCGGAACTGGAAGCCGAATGGCGGCCGCTCGAAAACCTGAAACTCGGTTTCAAGGGCGGTTATGAGAAGACCCGCATTGCCAACGGCGAGACGGCTGTCGATCTGATGGACCGCACGGCTGGCGATCCCAACTGGGTAGTCGTTCGGCCGTTCCCGACCTATGCGTCCAGCTGCATCCTGCCGACCTACGTCTTCGTCAACCCGAACGGTACGATCTCACCGGTCGGCGGCGTGGGCGGTGGCGGGCCCGGCGGCTGCGAAATCGCCTATCAGATGGGCCTCGATCCGGTGACCTTCAGGCCCTACGTCGATCTGGCACATGGCGGGACGCCGCCGCCCTACACCGGCAACGGGATCGACTGGAGTTACCTGAGTATGCACCCGGGCTATCCGGGCTTCGACCCTGCCACCGCGCCGAACGGCGGCGAGGGCATCTCCAAACAACTCGGCGGCAACGAGCTGCCGAATGCGCCGCATTTCACGGCGACGGTGACGGGGGATTACACGGTCCCGCTGCCGCACGACTGGCTGATGACGCTGCACTCCGACGTGCACTGGCAGTCGCAGTCGTGGTGGCGCGTCTTCAACGACAGCACCTACGACAAGCTGCATCCCTACTTCACGATGAACCTGGCGGCCATCTTCACCAATGAAGACGTCGGCTGGAACGTCATGGCCTACATCAAGAACGTCACCGACGAGACGGCCATCACCGGGGCCTTTCTCAATAGCGATGACACGGGCCTGACGACCAATGTCTTCCTGACCGAGCCGCGCCTTTACGGCCTGCGGGTCACGAAGAATTGGACCGGTGGCTCGCTGCTCGGAAACTTCGGGGCTCGCCACGCGGGGTCCTATCCCTTCACCGTGGAAATCGGTGGACAGGTGCAGCGGCATGATGCGCCCAACCAGACGGTCATGCCCGGCTTTGCGGACGCCTTCCCCGCGCCGCTGAACATTTTTGCCGCGCCGCAAGGGGAAAACCTCGACCAAGGCGACGGGCGTAGCATCAAGCTGGCCTACCAGCCGACGAGCAGCCCATGGTGGATTTCAGGGTCGCTTCGCTATGGCAAGACGAACGGCACGCAAATCCAGAATGCCCAAAAGAGGACCGATCCGGTCTGCGTCTTCGGCGGTTATTTCGCCTTCGCCTGTAGTCTTTTCGCCGACAATCCAAAGTACGATCCGTTTACGAAATTCACGACGACCAACCATTCGGAGGTCAGCATCACCGATCGTGAGGAGCATACGCTGGTGGACTTTTCAGTCGGCCGCGATCTGGGCCTCGGCGGATTTGATCACTCGTCGATTAGCGCCGGCCTGCGTCATGCGGAGCTGAAATCGACCACGATGGCGGTTTTCCGTGGCATTCCGGACTGGAATCCCCAGGAAGGGCTGCTGGCGTCATTCTATGGCTCCTACGTGCCGCACACCCGTTACGACGGCGCCGTCAACGAAAGCCGCGAATTTAATGGCCTGGGTCCAGTCGTCGCCTGGGACGCCTCGTATCCTGTGCTAGGCGACGTCGAGATGGGCCGGCTGGATGTCGACTGGTCCGTTTCCGGAGGCGTGCTGTTTGGAAAGCAAAAATCGTTGATCTCCGGCTACGACCAGGCCAGCTACTTCCTGACGCGGGCCTCGACAGTGGTGCTTAACGGCGATCCCGATGGCCCGACCACGGTTACCGAGACGCCGGTCGGTCCATACTCACGTTCCAAGTCGGTGTCAGTCCCCACCGCTGCGATCAGCCTCGGTCTGTCGTATGCCGTGGATCGTTTCCAGATGGGCGCCGGATACCGGTGGGAGCGCTACTTCAACGCCATCGATGGCGGCTTCACGGAGCACAAGTCCTACGACCGCACCATGGACGGCCCCTACTTCAAGATCGCCGTCGGCTTCGGCGGCTAGTCACCAACCCTCCGGCTTCGGTCCCCTCTGAACCGGAAACACCTGAGGCGGCGGGCTCCCCAGCCCGCCGCCTCATCTTTTTTCTCCCGCGATGTATCACTTCGGCGCATCCTTGCGTCCTACGGGAGTAGGGGCGCTGCGGCCGTCGCGCGCCCGGGTGCATGTGAACGGGTCCAAACGCCGTGATGGCTTCGCCGCCGGAACGACCGTCAGAGCCCTCGCCGGAGGTTGAACTCGCGGCGTGGATGGCGACGTTCGGGCCGGGCCTGCGCCGCTATTTCGCCAAACGCGCCGGCGGGGTGGAGGCAGAGGATCTGGTGCAGGAGGTGTTCGTGCGGCTGCAGGCGCGCGCCGCCGGCGGCACGGTCGACAATGTCGAGCGCTACCTCTTCACCATCGCCAACAATGTGCTGGTCAGCCGCCACCGCTATGAGGCCGCGCGCGTGCTCAGCCGCCAGGGGCCGCTGACCGAGGCGTTGCAGCCGGTCGAGGACCTGACGCCCGAGCGCGTGCTGATCGGCAAGCAGGAATACCAGCGGATGATCGCCGCCCTGCGCAAGCTGCCGCCCCGGGCGCGCGAGGCCTTCATCTTCCACCGCTTCGAGGAGATGAGCCATCCGGCCATCGCCCGGCGTATGGGCATCTCGGTCGTGGCGGTTCGCAAGCTGATCGCGCGCGCCATGGAGCGGATCGCCGAGATCATGGAGGGGCGCGCATGACAGCTCCCCGCCTCGACCTGGCCCAGACGCCCGAAAAAATCGCCGCCGAGTGGTTTGGCCTGCGCCGCTCGGGCGCCATGAGCGCCGACGAGGCCCGTGCGTTCGAGGCGTGGCTGGCGGCCGATCCGGAGCACCGCGCGGCCTACGACAACCTCGAGCACTACTGGCAGATCGCGGCGGCGACGCGGGACGATCCGGAGGTGCTGGCCATTCGCGACGCGGCGGCCCGCACTTGGCGCGGCCGGCGGCTGGCGGTGTTTGGCGGGACGATCGCGGCGGCGCTGGCGGTGGCGGTGTTTGCGGGCGTGTCGAGCTTAGTGCCCGGCGCGCCGGACCGCATCGCCGATGTGCTTGTCCCCGGCCAGCAGAGCTTCCACACCGCCGTGGGTCAGACCCAGACGGTGATGCTGCCCGACGGGTCGGCCGTGACGCTCGACACCGATACCCGCATCCGCGCCCGCATCGACGGCGCCGAACGACGCATCGTGCTGGAGAGGGGCAGGGCCTTCTTCCGCGTGGCCCACGACCGTTCGCGACCCTTCCGGGTGCTGGCGGCGGGGCGGACGGTGACGGCGCTGGGGACGGTGTTCGAGGTCGACGCCGATCCGCGGCACTTTCAGGTCACGCTTCTAGAAGGCCGCGTACGGGTCGAGGCGCCGTCGAAAATCCTCGCCGCCAAGCCGCAGACGGCTGAGCTGACGCCGGGGTCACAACTGGTCGCCAGCGAGGACAAGCGCTGGTCCGTCTCCGAAGCCGACGTGAAGCGTGAGACCAGCTGGATTGATGGGCGCCTGGCCTTCGACAACGATCCGCTCGGGCAGGTGGTCGAGGAAATGAACCGCTATTCCGACAAGAAGATCGTCATCCGGGACCCGGCGGTGGCGCGCGCACCGGTGCTGGGCGTGTTCAAAGCCGGCGACGTCGATGGTTTCGTGCGCGCGGTGGTGGCCTATCATCTGGCAACCGTGGTGCGCGACGACGGTCAGCAAGTGGAGTTGACGGCCCCGTCGTGAAATATTTTCGCCGATGTATGTATCGCATCGGCTTTGGCTTGCGTCTCTCCGGAAAGGGGGCCTGTGGCTCTCGATAAAGCAAGGGGGGAGTAGACATGAGCAAGACCAGCGCCAGTTTCCGGGCGCGCCTGATGGGCGGCGCCGCTGCGGCTGTATTGATGATCTCCGCGGGGTCCGCCGCCGCGCAGGAAGTCGCGAAATTCGATATTGCCCCGCAACCTTTGTCGGCGGCCCTCAAGCAATTCGGTTACCAGAGCGGCCATGATGTGCTGGCCTCCCCGGTGCTTGCCGACGCCAAGCTGTCGCGCGGTGTGGCGGGCGAGCAGAATGTTGAAATCGCCCTCAATCAGCTTCTCGATGGCTCGGGGCTTACGTGGAAACGCAACGGCGACACCTTTTTGATCGTGAGCGCTTCCGACCCCCAGTCCGGAGGCGCCGCGGGGGACGGCGCTGAAGGAACGGTTCAGGCGCTGATCGTCACGGCTCAAAAGCGCGAAGAAGACATCCAGGATGTGCCGATCGCGATCTCGGCTTTCTCGCAGGAAGACTTGACCCGGTCTCAGGTCGCCGGGGGGCCGGATCTGATGACGCAGGTCCCGAACTTCACCTTCACGAAGACGAATTTCACCGGCTACTCGATCCAGATTAGAGGCATCGGCACCCAGGCGATTTCCGCCACGACCGATCCGGCCGTGGCGGTGGCGTTCAACAATACGCCGTTTCTGACCAATCACTTCTTCGAACAGGAATTCTACGACCTGGAGCGGGTTGAGGTACTGCGCGGACCGCAGGGCACGCTCTACGGCCGCAACGCCACGGCCGGGGTGGTCAACGTCATTTCCGCCAAGCCGAAGAACCACTTCGAGGCGAAGCTCTCAGGCGACGTCTCCAACTACAAATCCAGCCGCCTCGAAGGGATGATCAACATCCCGCTGATTGAGGACAAAGCGGCGCTACGGATCGCGGGCGCCTGGACCAAGCGCGACGGCTATGTGAAGAACCTGCTCACCGGCCAGCAGACGGATGGGCGCGACCTGTGGTCGACGCGGGTGAGCTTGGGCCTGACGCCGACGGACAATCTCAGCGTCAACCTGATCTGGGAACACTTCACCGAAAACGACGATCGCCTGCGCTCGGGCAAGCAGCTGTGTCACGCAGATCCGGGGCCGTCGGAGATCAATGGCCAGCCCGTCCCCCAGGAACCCGCCGCTATTGGCGGAGCTAGCGTCGGCTATGTCAGCCAGGGTTGCCTGCCGGCTTCGCTCTATTCGCCCGACGCTTTCGACACGCCCAACGGGTATGCGCTTCCCTATTATGGTCCGCTCGGAATTATCGGCTCGCCCGTATACTTCTTCCTCGATCCGTATGTCAGCACAACGCAGTCGCAGAATCTGCGCGAGATCGAAACCCACCTGAAACCGGACTATGAAGCATCGAACGACACCGGCGAACTGCAGGTCAAGATCGATCTGCCCCACAACCTAACGCTCGCCTCCGAAACCGGCTTCAGTCGCGATCGAAGCTACTCGTTCGAGGATTACAATCGCTTCGACACCAGGCCAGGGGTCTTCATTCCGGGCGAACGATTTAGCCCGTGTGGGCTCATCTTCTTTCCAAATGGGTGCGTCGGCGACCGAACCGATATTGTTTCCGCGCAGGGCGTGTTCTGCGATCCGCAGCTCGGCTGCACGGACCGGCTTGCGTTGGGCGATCTGGCGACGTCAAGGTCGCGCCAGTTCAGTCAGGAATTCCGGCTGTCATCCGACTTCGAGGGGCCGTTCAACTTCAGCCTTGGCGCAAACTTCCTGCGCTATGACACCGAGGTGAAATACTACGTCTTTATCAATACGATTACAGCCTGGCAGGCCACCATCGCCACTGAGACGGGCGCCTATTTCGGAAGCGACGGCGTTTTCCATTCAAATCCCCGCCCAAGGCTATGGGTCCCCGGCGTGTACGACGCCTCCGAGTGTGTCGCGCACAACTTCTATGGTCCGGTGATCAGTAACCCGAACACCTATTATGAAATCGGCTGCGCCTACATCGACCCCAACGACATCCACCACCTGAACGACCAGGGCCGCAACTACTTCCTGAGCCGCAATCCATACCATTTGCTTTCGTATGCCGCTTTCGGTGAGGCGTACTACAACATCGCGGCAAACCTGAAGCTGACGGCCGGCCTACGTTGGACGATCGACAAAAAGACCGCACCGCAGATGCCAAGCTGGCTGGCGGCGGGCAGCGTCGCCGGCACGTCGGGCGGATCACCCGGTAACTGGGCGCCGGGCAGTTACGGAAATCCGGTCCGCAAGGTTATTGAGGAAGAATGGCGCGAGCCCACCGGCCGCATCGCCCTGGATTGGAAACCTGAACTCTCATTTACCGATGAGACGCTGATCTACGGCTCCTACGTCCGCGGTTATAAGGCCGGTGGGGCCAACCCGCCGCCTCCGGTCGTGGTGTTCGCGAACGTTTGCCCGCCGGATTGCGGCTCCCTTGGATTTTCCGACCGGATCGTGGCCGCCTCGCTCACGCACCCGGAGACCTTCAAGCCCGAATTCGTCAACGCCTATGAAGTCGGAACGAAAAACACGCTGCTGGACGGACGGCTGACCGCCAATCTGAGCGGCTTCTATTACGATTACATGGGTTATCAGATTTCCCAGATCGTCGATCGTTCGGCGGTAAACCTGAACTTCGACGCGAAAATCTGGGGCGCAGAGCTGGAGCTGGACTGGCGGCCGCTGGAGAACCTGCGGCTGGGCTTCAAGGGGGGCTACGAAAATACGCGCATGGCGGACGGCTCCCAAGCCATCGATCTCATGGATCGCACCGCGGGTCATCCGGGCTGGATGCTCTTCCGCCCGTTCCCCACCATGCCGTCCAACTGCATTGTTCCAATATGGCTGGCGACGCTTGCCGCGCCTACAAACGTGTGCGCGGCCTATATCACCGGCACTGATCCGATTACCCATGAGCCCTACGTTCCAAACCCAACGGAGGTGAATTGGGGCAATGGTGATATCCGTCCGCTTGGCCCCGAGTTGGCCGGGTATCCCGGTTATGACCCCGCCAGCGCCCCCAACAACGGCGAGGGTTTCCTCAAGGATCTGAGCGGTAACGAACTGCCCAACGCCCCGAAGTATACGGTTAGCGCTACGGTGGATTACACCTTGCCGTTGTCGAACGACTGGCTGGTGACGCTGCATACCGATCTGTATCGCCAGGCGGAAGCCTGGACGCGGGTCTTCAACACGCCCGGCTACGACAAGCTAAAGGCTTATACCAACGTCAACGTCGCGGCGATCTTCTCCAACGATGACGCCGGCTGGCAGGTGATGGCCTACGTCAAGAACGTCTTTGACAAGGACAACATCACTGGGTCCTTCCTGAACTCCGATGACACGGGGCTGACCACCAACGTCTTCCTCAACGAGCCCAGGCTCTATGGCCTGCGGGTGACGAAGAACTGGAGCGGCGGAACCGGCTGGATCGCCCGCCCGCACACGGCCGGACAACCCTATCTGTTCTGGGTCGAGTTCGGTGGGCAGATGCAACGGATGGACGCGCCCGCCGAGGCGATCATGCCGTTCCCTGACGCCCACTTTTCGGAGGCCCTCGATCCGACCCGGGCGCAAAATGAGGATCTGGACTGGACGCATTCGCCGGAGGTGAAGTTCACCTACGAGCCCTCCGGCTCATCGTGGAAGATATCTGCCGGCGTCCGCTACGGCCGCACGAGCTACCATAGCGGGCCACAGCGTCGCGATGAAACCACGGGAGACCCGGTTTGCGACAGCCTGACAAGTCACGCCTACACGCCCTACCTGCCTGGTATGGATCTTGGCTTCATCGGAAAACTAAAGTGTGATCCGAACTATGGACCCGTCACAAAGGATATTCCGCCGTTCGGGGAGAAGTATTTCGCCAATAAGTACGATCCCAGTCATCTCCTGACCGCAACCAACAGAGTCAGTGCATCCACCAACCGGCTGGAAGAGCACTTGATCGCCGACTTCGCCGTTGGCAAGGACGTCGGCCTGGGCGCCTTGGGTGAAGGCAAATCCTCGCTGGGTGCGGGCCTTCGCTACGCTTCGTTCAATTCATCCGTCAGCGGTGACATGCGCGGCGTTCCCGACATGACGCTGCCCGCCAATGCATGGGGTAAGTACAACACCACCTTCCACCAGTATATCGACGCCTTCTCCGCCCAACGGGAGTTCAAGGGGGCCGGACCGACCTTGTCGTGGGACGCCTCGCGGCCAGTATGGGGCAACGACGAGACCGGCCATCTGAATGTCGACTGGACCCTCACCGGCGGCGTGCTGTTCGGACGGCAAAGGACGAAGATGACGGGCACGGCCGGAAGTAGCTACTTCGACGCCGTCTACCCCACCAATCCATCGCAGTACGTCGTGAACGGCCTTGCGCCGCCGGTGCAGACGCCGATGAACATCGCGCCCCGCGACAAGACGGCCACCGTGCCGATGCTCGACCTGAGCCTTGGCCTCTCCTATGAAGTCCCGGGGATAAAGCTCTCCACGGGCTATCGCTGGGAGCGCTATTTCAACGTCCTCGACGCCGGCTTTGCGGAACACAAGTCCTACGACCGCACCCTCGACGGTCCCTACGTGAAGTTCAGCCTCGGCTTCGGCGGCTAGGCAACCGTCCGGATTCGGTCCCCCTCTGAACCGGATTAACTGAAGGCGGCGGGCCCTCCACCCGCCGCCTCTCTTTGCATGGGCGGCGAAGACCCTTTTGGAAGCGGCTGGAACGCATCTTCGCGTACCGCCTCGAAAAATCTTTGCGGACGACATAGGGTATCGATCGGATTCCGCGTCATTGGTTCGAGCGCAGTCTGCCCGCGGCGCGCTCAGGGCGTCGGATCCACCTGTGGGGGCTAAAGAGTCGCGATGGCGCCGCCGAGGATGCCGGTCAGTGAGACGGGCCCACCCGGGCGGGACGAGCTTGCGCTCTGGGCCGAGCGTTACGGCCCCGCGCTGCGCCGCTACTTTCTCAAGAAGGTCACGCCGCCCGAAGCCGACGATCTCGTGCAGGAGGTCTTCGCCCGCCTTCACGCGCGCTCGGCCGCCACGCCGGTAGACAACATCGAGGGCTACCTCTTCCGCTCGGCCGCCAACGTGCTGATCAGTCACTACCGCAGCGAGGCAGGGCAGGGATGGGACCGCCACCGCCGGCTGGAGGAATGGCTCGAGCCGCCCGAGGAGATTTCGCCTGAGCGCACGCTCATGGGCAAACAGGCGCTCGAGCGGGTGATCGCCTCCCTGCACGACATGCCTGCCAGATCGCGGGAAGCGTTCTTGATGCACCGCTTCGAGGAACTGACCGGACCGGCTATAGCCCGCCGCATGGGCATCAGTCTCAAGGCCGTGGAGGCGCTGATCGCGCGCGCGATGCGGCATGTGGCGGCGGCTGTGGAGGATCCCTCGTGACCGGCGCCGCTGATCCCCGTGACACGGCCATGTCGCCGGAGGAGGCCGCCGCTCTCTGGTTTGGCCGCCGGCGCGTGCGCGAGCTGGGCCCCGAGGAGCTCGAGGCCTTCGCCGCATGGCTGGCGGAGTCGGATGATAACCGCATCGCCTACGACACACTCGATCGCGCCTGGCGCGGGGTGGAGCCGATCCGCAACGATCCGCGGGTCATGGCGCTGCGTGAGCAGGCGCTGCGCCGCCACTCGATCTGGCGGCGCGGTCTTGCGCCGATGCTGGCGGCCGCGAGCCTGCTGTTGGCTGTGGGCGGGGGCTGGATGGGCTGGCAGCAGGGTCTGTTCTTCAGCCATCAGCTCCAGACGCGCGCCTTCCATACCGGCCATGGCGAGCGGACGACCATCACCCTGCCGGACGGTTCGCAGGTGACGCTGAACACCGACACCGTCGTGCGGACCCAGGCCATCGACGGACGCCGCCAAGTCTACCTCGACAAGGGTCAGGCCTTTTTCCGGGTGGCGAAAGACCCGGTACATCCGTTCGTCGTCAACGCCGCCGGTCGCACGGTGACGGCGGTGGGCACGGCTTTCGATGTGCGGGTCGACCATGATCGCTTCGCCGTCACCCTGGTCGAGGGAAAGGTGCGGGTCGAGGCGCCGGTGCCGGAACAAGCCGCCGCCGCCGTCGCTTCGCGGGCGGGCCCCGGTGCACCGCTGCACTTGCAATCGACGGAGATGGTGGCGGGCACCCAGCTGGAAGCGGCGGGCGACACCGCCTGGAAGCTGCTGCCGGTCGATGCGGTGCGCGAGACCAGCTGGACGCGGGGACAGCTCGTCTTCCTGCGCCGCCCGCTGGGCGAGGTAGTGGACGAGCTGAACCGCTATTCCAGCACCCAGATTGTTATCGGCGACCAGAGTCTCGCCGACGTCCCCATTACGGGCACCTTCACGCCCGGCGACAATGCAGGCTTTGCCGCGGCCGTTGTTTCATACGGGATGGCGCGCATCGACCAGAAGTCCGACGATACGATCCGCCTCGTCAGCCGCCCGGCTGTCGAGGCGCGGCAAAAAAGCAGCGGGGCCGGCATAGGGTAGCGGTCCGGTTTCGCGTCCTTGGTGCAACGGATGGCGCTCAAGCTATCCGGTAATCACTTGGGGGAGTGAAGCATGCACTATCGCCAACGGTCGCGACGGACCCAACTCATGGCCGGAGCGGCTTTCTTCGCGCTGGCGTTTACGGCGGGCGGCGCGCGCGCGGCCGATACGCATCCGATCACCATCGCGCCGCAGCCGCTTGATACGGCCCTAAATGAACTGGGTTCGGTCGGTAATCAGCAGATCCTCATCCGCTCGGACGTCGCCGCGGGCAAGACCGCCCACGCGGTCAACGACGCGCCGACATTCGAGGCGGCATTGCTGGCCATGCTGGACGGCACCGGTCTCACCTGGCGTCGAGAAGGCGCCACCTATTTGATCGTGAGCGCCTCTGACCCCCAGTCCGGAAGCGCCGCGGGGGACGGCGCTGAAGGCACTGTTCAGGCTCTGATCGTTACCGCGCAGAAGCGCGAAGAAGATATTCAGGATGTGCCGATCGCCATTTCGGCGTTTACGCAGGAAGACCTGACGCGTTCGCAAGTGGCGGGCGGCCCGGACCTGATGACCCAGGTGCCGAATTTCACCTTCACAAAGACGAATTTCAGCGGCTACTCGATCCAGATTCGCGGCATCGGCACCCAGGCGATTTCGGCGACGACCGATCCAGCGGTGGCGGTCGCGTTTAATAACACGCCATTCGTCCGTAACCGCTTCTTCGAGCAGGAGTTCTACGATCTGCAGCGGATTGAGGTCCTGCGAGGGCCGCAAGGCACGCTCTACGGGCGCAACGCCACGGCCGGCGTCGTGAACATTATCTCGGCCAAGCCGACCTTCCATTACGAAGCGCGACTGTCGGCCGACGTCAGCAATTATCGTTCCAGTCGCGTGGAGGGGATGATCAACTTTCCCCTGGTTGACGACAGGGTGGCCCTGCGGCTGGCCGGCGCATGGACCAAGCGCCAGGGCTACGACACCAACCAGCTCACCGGTAACCAGATCGACGGCCGCGATCTGTGGTCGACCCGCGCCACGCTTCGCTTCGAGCCCAACGACCAACTCCGCGCCAACCTGATCTGGGAGCACTTTCAGGAAAACGACGATCGCCTGCGCTCAGGCAAACAACTGTGCCACACCGATGAAGTGACCAATGTCGCGGGCTTTCCCACGACCCACTTCCAGACCCTTCCGGAATACGGTCAATCGCTGCTTTTCGCCGGCGTGCAAGGCAGTTTCAGCCAAGGCTGCGCCCCGATCTCGCTCTATTCACCGGACTCCTTCCAGACACCCAACGGCATCGCCCTTCCTTATTATTTGCCGCTGGGCGCCGTCGGTCTGCCGACCACGCTGGAGGATCCGTATGTCAGTCGCACCCAGTCGCGGGACCTGCGAATGATCGAGTCGACGGTCGATCCGCAGTATAAGGCCAAGAACGATACGATTGAATTGCAGATCGCCTACGACCTGACTGACGCCCTGAGTCTGACCTCGGAAACGGCCTGGGCTTCGGACTTCATATTTTCGATGCAGGATTTCAACCGCTTCAACACGGCGGCCGGCGCCTGGCGGCAACCGGGACTAGGGGGTTGGGCGGACGACGTCCAGGGATTGATCCAGCCGGGGCCGAACGGAGGGATATTCTGTGATCCCCAGATCGGCTGTTCGGACCGCCTGGTCGCGCTGGACCTGTCGACGGCGAAATCACACCACTTCAGCCAGGAATTCCGGCTCGCCTCCAATTACGAGGGGCCGTTAAATTTCAGCCTTGGCGGCAATTTCCTGCGCTACGACACCGAGGACAAGTACTACGTCTTCATCAACAGCCTGGGGATTATTTCAGGAATAGCGCCCTTCGGCACGCAAGCGTTGCCTCCATATCAGTATGGCGTGACCGACAACCGCTTCTGCCTTCACAACGGGCCGCTGCCGCCTGACCCCACGCGTCCTCAGGATGTCCTGCGCTGCACCTATATGGACCCTAACCCGATCAGCAGCCTCAACGATCAGGGCCACAATTATTTCCTCAGCAGGAACCCATACAAACTGATCTCCTATGCGGCGTTCGGCGAGGCCTATTACAACCTCACTCCGAATCTGAAGATTACGGCGGGTCTGCGCTGGACGGTGGACAAGAAGGAGGCCCCGCTCATTCCGAGCTGGTTGCTGGCGTCCAACAGCGTCGGCTATCCGGTCGCCCAGGTCATCCGCCAGAAGTGGAGCAAGCCGACCGGCCGCCTGACCGTCGACTGGAAACCGGACCTGTCGTTTACCGACGAAACGCTGGTCTACGTGTCGCTCGCCCACGGCTACAAGGCCGGGGGCGCCAACCCGCCGCCCTACGGCGTGGCGGTGGCCTACATGAGCGATCAGATCAAGAACATTATTATCGCGGAGTCCGCGACGCACCCCAAGACCTTCGATCCGGAATACGTGAACGCCTATGAACTGGGGACCAAGAATACGCTGGACGACGGTCGCGTTACGCTGAACGCCAACGTGTTCTATTACGACTATAAAGGCTATCAGATTTCGCAGATCGTCGACCGTTCGGCGGTCAATATGAACTTCGACGCCAAGGTCTGGGGCCTAGAGCTGGAAAGCGAATGGCGGCCGCTCGAAAACCTTCGGTTGGGGCTGAAGCTGGGGTACGAGAGCACCCGGGTTGCTGATGGCGAGAAGGCCATCGACATCATGGACCGCACCGCTGGCAACAAGGACTGGGTCGTCTATCGCCCCTTCCCGTCAATCCCGTCGAACTGCATCCTGCCGACCTGGCTATTCATAGGCCATAGAACGTTCGGCGGACCCTATCCCAATCCTGAGCTTGTCAATGTGGGCGGCCGTGGCGGCGGCAACCCGGGCGGTTGCGAGCTGACCTACCTGCTGGGTTACGACCCCGCGACAGGGGCCGCCTATCAAGCATTTCCAGGCAGCTATCTCCGAGAGGGCGTCGACTATCCCTCCTGGAATACAGACCCGTCGCATTATCCGGGGTGGCCGACCGGCGTGCCGATCTCCGTAACCGACTATCCGGGCTTCAACCCAAGCACCATTATGGCCATGTCCAATCATGGCGAGGGATTCTTCAAGGACCTGTCGGGCAAGCAGCTGCCGAACGCTCCCCATTATACCGCAACCGTCACGGCCGATTATACCTTGCCGCTGCCACACGATTGGCTGGTGACGCTCCATAGCGATTTCTACTACCAGTCCGAATCCTGGGCGCGGATATTCAACACCCCCGGCTATGACAAGCTGAAAGCCTATACGAACGTCAATCTGGCGGCGATCTTCACCAACGATGACGCGGGCTGGAAGGTGATGGCTTACGTCAAGAACGTCTTCGATAAGGACAACATCACCGGGGCGTTCCTGAACTCCGACGACACCGGGCTCACCACCAACGTCTTCCTCAACGAGCCGCGCCTGTATGGTCTACGCGTGACCAAGGAATGGACTGGCGATGGCTGGTGGACGGGGGCTAACCCGAACCACAACGGGCCTTATCCGCTCACCATCGAGATCGGTGGGCAGGTTCAACGACAGGACGCGCCTTACGGAACGATTGCGCCCAGCTTCCTCGGTAGTTTCTCTGACGCGCTGCAGCCCACGGGCGTGCAGAACCAGGATCTCGACTGGGGTGACGGGCGAGAGGTCAAAATCGCCTATATGCCGTCCGGCAGTCCCTGGAGGGTTTCGGTTGGCTTCCGCTCTGGCCGCACCAACGGTACGAACAAGATGCTGGCAACGGAAATAGGATCGATCGGCTGCATTCAACTGGCGACCACGTGCGCTGCCGCCAATAATCCGAAGTACTACTTCCACGGGACAAATTACGACGACATGACGGTCGTCAATCACGAAGAGCATACCTTGGCCGATTTCGCTGTCGGTCATGACATTGGCCTTGGCGCCGGCATGAAGTCCAGCCTGTCGGCAGGGCTTCGCTACGCCCAGTTCAAATCGGGTACCCATATGACCATGTTTGGCGTGCCCAACTGGTATATCCCGCCGGAGTACGCATTCTTCAAATACTCGACGCGGACCAACTACTCGTCCGATTTGAGGTCAGACAGGCAGTTCAAGGGCGCAGGTCCGACCCTCACCTGGGAGGCTTCGCATCACTTGCTCGGCAACAGTCAGGCCGGTTACGCCAACCTCGACTGGTCGGTTACCGGCGGGGTTCTTTTTGGCAAGCAGAAGACTCGCATCCATGGGCAGGAAACGGCGACCGATTTCAGCGGCAAATATTATGGGGGTCTCAGCCCGGTGGGTTCTCCAACGGTAACCCCGGTCGAGATGGAGCGCTCCAAGTCCGTCACCGCGCCGGTGCTCGATCTGTCACTCGGCCTCTCCTACGAGATCCAGCGGGTGAAGGTCGGCGCGGGCTATCGGTGGGAGCGGTACTACAACGTCCTCGACGCCGGTTACGCCGAGCGCAAGGAATACGACCGCACCATCGATGGCCCATACTTCAAGATCGCTGTCGGCTTCGGCGGCTAACCAGCCCTCCGGCTTCGGTCCCCTCTGAACCGGATACACTGAGGCGGTCGCTCTCCAGCGGCCGCCTCATCTTTTTTGCCTCCGCGGGCATAGGGTGTCGCCGCGCCGGTGACTTCTAGTTAGTGTGGGAGTGTGTTTGGCGCCTCCACGAGGAAGCGGGAGGGGCGATGGCGCAGCCACCAGGGCGGCAGGAAAGCGCGGCGGCGGCGGGTAATGACCTGCAGGCCTGGATGCTGACCTACGGCCCGGCGCTGCGCAGCTATTTCCGCAAGAAGGTGGGGCCGGGCGAGGCCGACGACCTGGTGCAGGATGTCTTCCTGGCCATGCAGGCGCGCGGGCCGCTCGACGACACCGAGCACGTCAACCGCTACCTCTTCCGCGTCGCCGCCAATGTGGTTGCCCGCCGCCGGCGTCCCGGCCAATGGGACTGGTCCGCCCATGCCGAGCTGGACGAGGCCGAGCTCGAGGATGCGCTGTCGCCGGAGCGTTCCGTCATCGCCCGCCAGACGCTAGCGCGCCTGCTGAAGGCGCTGCAGGAACTGCCGCCCCGCTCGGCGCAGGCCTTCGCCCTGCACCGCTTCGATGAGATGACCTACGGCGAGATCGCCGCCCATATGAGCATCTCGGTCAAAGCCGTCGAAGCCCTGATGAAGCGCGCGCTGGAGAAGATCACCGCGCTGATGGAGACGCCGGCATGACCGCCGTCCCGCCGCCCGTGGAATCGATCGAGGGCCAGGCCGCCGGCTGGTTCGCCCGCCAGCGCTCGGGGATGATGACGCCGACCGAGGACGCGGAGCTGGAAGCCTGGCGCCTCGCCGATCCCGCGCATCAGGCCGCCTATGACGCCGTCGCCCGCGCCTGGAGCGGCGTGGCCTTCGCCCGTAGCGCGCCGGAAATCCTCGCCATCCGCGCCGAGGCTCGGCGGCGTCCGCACATCGAGCGCAGGACGGTCTTCACGCGGGTCGCCGCCGGTCTGGCCGCGCTCATGGTGGTGGGCGGGGCAAGCCTGTGGGCAGGGCAGGAGAGCGGGTTCGCCCGCTCCCACGAACTGACCGACCGCACCTTCTCCACGGGCCTGGGCGAGCGGCAGACCTTTACCCTGCCGGACGGCTCGATCGTGACGTTGAACAAGGCTTCGACCTTGCGCACCCGTGCGGACGGCGACCGGAGACTGCTCTACCTTGACAGGGGTCAGGCCTTCTTCCGCGTGGCCAAGGACAAGCGCCATCCGTTCATTGTCGCCGCCGCGGGCCGCACCATCACCGCCGTCGGTACGGCCTTCGACGTGCGCGTGGACGGCAAGGCGATGGAGGTCACGCTTGTCGAGGGCAAGGTGAAGGTGGATACGCCGTCGCGCCGTCCCGCCGGGCCCACTGACGCGCCGCCGCTGCAGACGACCGAAATGCTGCCCGGCAATCGCCTCGTCGCGTCGCTCGACACGCCCGCGCTCACCGTCGCACCGACCGACACGGTCAAGGAAACCAGCTGGCTGACGGGCTGGCTGAATTTCGACAACCAACCGCTCGCCGACGTCGCCGCCGAATTCAACCGTTATTCGCCGCGAAAGATCGTGCTGGCGGACCCGGCCATCGCCAACACCGCCGTCAGCGGCCGCTTCAAGGCCGACGATGTCGACGCCTTCACCCACGCGCTCGCGCGCTATCACATCGCCCAGGTGGAGAGCGCCGACGACGCGGCTATCCGCTTGGGCGCGCCGGTCGAACAGTAATTATTTTGGAATGACATAGGGTATCGCCCCCGAAGTCTCCTTCTACCCAAGAGAGGGCTTTTCAAGAGCCCACGACACAAGGGGGGAGTAGAACATGACCAGCAGGTCACGGAGACTGTATTCGCAGCTGCTGTGCGGCGCGGCGATGGCGACGGTGCTGGGCGCGGCTGCCGCGGCCCAGGCTGAAGAATCCAATTTCACAATTCCTCCGCAAGCTCTGTCGTCGGCGCTGGCCAGCTTTTCCGAGCAGACGGGCCGACCGGTTCTTTACCGGCCTGAGATCGCGACGTCGAAGAGTTCGCCCGGCGCGTCCGGATCGCTGGAGACCGAAGTCGCTCTCAACCAGCTGCTGGCCGGCACGGGGCTGACCTTCCAGCAGGACGGCAACACCTTCCTGATCGTGAGGGCTTCCGACCCCCAGTCCGGAAGCGCCGCGGGGGACGGCGCTGAGGGCACGGTCCAGGCGCTGATCGTCACGGCGCAGAAGCGCGAGGAAGACATCCAGGATGTGCCCATCGCGATCAGTGCGTTTACGCAGGAGGCGCTGGAGCGCTCGCAGGTGGCCGGCGGTCCGGACCTGATCACCCAGGTCCCGAACATGACCTTCACCAAGACGAATTTCTCGTCTTACTCGATCCAGCTGCGCGGCATCGGCACCCAGGCGATTTCGGCGACGACGGACGCGGCCGTCGCGGTGGCCTTCAACAATACACCCTTCATCCGTAACCGCTTCTTCGAGCAGGAATTCTACGACCTGCAGCGGATCGAGGTGCTGCGGGGGCCGCAAGGAACGCTCTACGGCCGCAACGCGACGGCGGGCGTGGTCAACATCATCACCGCCAAGCCCAAGTTCGACTATGAAGCCAAGGTTTCCGCGGATGTGGCGAACTATGGGTCCCACCGCATCGAGGGCATGCTCAACATCCCGCTCGTCGACGACAAGGTCGCGCTTCGTATCGCCGGCGCCTGGACCAAGCGGGAAGGGTATTCGACCAACCAGATCACCGGCAATCCGATCGACGGGCGCGACCTGTGGTCAACCCGCATGTCGCTCGCCTTTAAGCCGACCGACAAGATCAACGCCAACCTGATCTGGGAGCACTTCGAGGAGAACGACGATCGCCTGCGTTCGGGTAAGCAGCTTTGCAATACGCATGAGGTGACCAGCATCACCTCGATCGATCCTGGCCCCGATCCGATGGTTCTCAACGGCCGGGTTCGCGTTTTCCAGAACCTGAACCACTTTCAAGTCCTGCCGGAGGGCGGGCAACCGTTGCTGGCGATGGGCGTGCAGGGCACCTTCAGCCAGGGCTGCGCGCCGGCTTCACTCTACTCGCCGGACTCGTTCCAGACTCCGAATGGTCTGTCGCTGCCTTACTATAATGCGCTCGGCGCGGTGTCGCTTCCGATCGCCCTCGACGATCCGTATGTGAGCAGGACCCAGTCGCACGATCTGCGGGTCATCGAATCCACGGTCGATCCCGAATACCGCGCCAAGGCCGACGTGGTCGAATTCCAGTTCAATTTCGATCTGACCGATGCGCTGACGCTGACCTCGGAAACGGCCTACAGCCGCGACTTCGTCTTCTCCAAGCAGGACTACAACCGCTTCAACACCGCCTCAGGAGCCTGGAGCACGACGAGCGGCCTGGGCATGCAGTTGGTCAATCGCGGCGTCTTGAGCCCCGAAGGCGTGTTCTGCGATCCGCAGATCGGTTGCGCCGACCGTCTCGTCGGCGTGGACGTGTCGACCGCCCGCTCGAGGCAATTCAGCCAGGAACTGCGCGTCAGTTCGAATTACGAAGGGCCGTTCAACTTCAGCCTGGGCGCGAATTTCCTGCGCTATGACACCGAAGACAAGTACTACGTCTTCTTCAACAGTCTCAGCCTGTTCTCGGCGTCGCAGAACGGACGGCAGAACGACCGGTGGGTTCCGAACGGCACCGATAACATCAACTGCATGCCCAACGGCTTGGTCGAGCCCGATCCGCGGATCGGCTATGTGCTGGGCGGCTGCCAGTATATCGACCCCAATCCCATCGGCAGCCTCAACGATCGCGGCCACAACTATTTCCTCAGCAAGAACCCGTACAAGCTGATCTCCTACGCGGTGTTCGGCGAGAGCTATTATCAGATCACCGACAAGCTGAAGCTGACCGCGGGGCTGCGCTGGACCGTCGACAAAAAGGAGGCGCCGCGCATCCCGAGCTGGGTCATCGCCGCCGATACCGTCGGATATCCGGTGGCCGAGGTGGTGGAGCAGGAATGGCGCGAACCCACGGGCCGCGTGGCCATCGACTGGAAGCCGGACCTCTCATTCACGGACGATACGCTGCTCTACGCGTCCTACGCCCACGGCTATAAGGCCGGCGGCATGAACCCGCCGGCGGCGGGGCTCGTCTGCTACGCTGGCTGCGAACAGTACGTCGACCAGTGGAATTCCCGGCAGGCGGCGCACCCGAAGACCTTCGCACCGGAATTCATCAACGCCTATGAAGTGGGTGCGAAGAACGTCTTGCTGGACGGCCGGCTGACGCTGAACACGGCTGCGTTCTACTACGACTACAAGGGCTATCAGCTGTCGCAGATCGTCGACCGTTCGGCGATCAGCCAGAACTTTGACGCCAAGGTCTGGGGCCTGGAACTGGAGGCCGACTGGCGGCCGCTCGAAAACCTGCGACTGGGCTTCAAGGGCGGCTACGAGCACACCAGGGTCGCCGACGGCATGAAGGCGATCGACATCATGGATCGCACGGCCGGAACGCCGGGATGGGTGGTCGTCAGCCCCTTCCCGACCTTCCCCTCGAACTGCGTCCTCCCGGCCTTCCTGTTTGCGGGGGTAGGCGGCCATTACAACGGCAGCTCGGTTCCGGATGGGACCCCCGAACTGCACAACCTCGGAAATCCGGGTGGCGGCGGGCCGGGCGGTTGCGAATACGCCTATCTGTTCGGGCTCGATCCCGTGACGTTGCTTCCGTATGTTCCCAATCCCACCGTGGCGGAGCATCCTCAATCGCTGCCGTCCAACCCGGGCTATCCCGGTTGGGACCCCACGCTCGATTACGGCAACAACCACGGCGAAGGCTTCTTCAAGAACCTGGGCGGCAAGGAGCTGCCGAACGCGCCACATTTCACCGCGACGCTGACGGGCGATTACACCATCCCGCTGCCGAACAACTGGCTGGCGACCCTGCACACCGACCTCTACTACCAGTCGGAAGCGTGGACCCGGATCTTCAACACGCCCGGTTATGACAAGCTCAAGGCCTATACCAACGTCAACATCGCCGCGATCTTCACCAACGACGACGCCGGCTGGAAGGTCATGGCCTACGTCAAGAACGTGCTGGACAAGGACAACATCACCGGCGCCTTCCTGAACTCCGACGATACCGGCCTGACGACCAACGTCTTCCTGACCGAACCCAGGCTTTACGGCCTGCGGGTCACCAAGGAATGGGGCGGCGGACCCTGGTGGACGGGCGCCAATCTGCAACACAGCGGTCCCTATCCGCTGACGGTCGAGCTGTCCGGCCAGGTGCAGCGGCAGGACGCGCCGTATCAGGAAATGCGGCTGTCCTGGGCGGACTCCGTCGACCCGGCGCTTGATCCCACGCGTCTGCAAAACCGTGATTTCGACTGGGGCGACGGCCGATCGCTGAAGATCGTCTATCAGCCCGACGGCTCGAAATGGTCAGTCTCCGCCGCGGCTCGCTATGGCCGCACCAACACGGACAAGAGTTGGGGCCACAAGGACGTCACGACCACGCGCACGGCCTGCGCCGCGCCGCTCGGCAGCTACTTCGCCGACCTCGTCTGCGTCCCCGGCTCTCCGTATTACGACGCCTATCCGGCCTTCCGCACCGCCACCTCGACCGAATGGGGCGACGCCTCCGTCCGCAGCGCGGAGAAACACGAGATCGTCGATTTCAGCGTCGGGCGCGATTTCGGCATGGGCATACTGGCCAGTTCCACAGTGTCAGCGGACCTGCGCTACGCCCATTTTCGATCGACCACCTCGATGTTCAGCGCCTCGCTTGTCGATTGGCAGATCACCGACGGGTGGATCTTCCTGCCGAGCAGCTATCAGCGGTTCGATAGCCAGATCGACGCCGACCGCCAGTTCAAGGGTCTGGGGCCGATGCTGTCGTGGGAAGCCGCCGCTCACCTCCTAGGCAATGACGAAAGCGGCCACCTCAACGTCGCATGGTCCGTCGCGGCCGGAACGCTGTTTGGCAGGCAAAAGACGTACATCGCGGGCGACGAGCGGGCGACCGAACACACAGGCTCGCTCAAATACCAACCCCTGCCCGCGGTGGGTGAACCGGACATCACCAGCCACAACCACGACCGCTCGAGATCGGTGAGCGTTCCGGTCGTCGATCTGTCGCTTGGCCTCTCCTATCAGGCCGGCAGGGTCAATGTCGGCACGGGCTATCGCTGGGAGCGCTACTTCAACGTGCTCGACGCCGGGTTCGACGAGGCGAAGGACTTCGACCGCACCCTGGACGGGCCCTACTTCAAGATCGCCGTCGGCTTCGGCGGCTAGGCGACGCCGGCTTCGGTCCCCTCTGAACCGGAATACTGAGGCGGCGGGCTCTCAACCCGCCGCCTTTTCTTTGGCTTCAGAAAACGGCCAAAATAATTTCACCCGAGCGACATAATGCGTGGACGTATCGAATTAGGCCTTGCTCGCCAGTCGCTTGGTTTGTGCAGAAACGAAAACGTCATCTAATCGACGACGATACTTCACTTGTCTGAATCTCCGGGGTGCGGCGTTTGCGGCCTGCATCGACAGGGGATCAGCCATGCACCACTTCACACGCAGCCGGCGCGCCATTCTACTCGCCGCCTCTTCAATCGCCATTCTGTCGTCCGTCAGCGCCGCGCGCGCGGCGGAGGCGATCGTTTCAACCGCCGGCCCCGATGCGCCGGAGCTGGAAGTCGTTGTCGTCACCGCCCCGCAGGGCGACGCAGCCGCGCTGGCGCCCGCCACGGCGCCGCTGAATGCCTTTCAGCCCACCTCGATCATCAACCGCACCTTCATCGAGGACTCGGTCGCCGACACCTCGGACTACACCGGCGTGGTGGTGAATACGCCGAGCCTCTCAGGTGTGAACGCGAACGGTCCGGGCCTCAGCGAACGCGATGTCGTCATTCGCGGCTTCGGCGACGGCGAGTACAACGTCCTCTACGACGGCATTCCCTTCGCCGACACCAATGACCCAACCCACCACACCACCGCCTATTTTCCGGCCTCGACCATCGGCGCGGCCGAGGTTGACCGGGGGCCGGGGGAGGCGGGCGATCTCGGGCAGGAGAATTTCGGCGGCGCGCTGAAACTGTTTTCGCGCACGCTCAGCGACGTCCCCTACGTCCAGCAGAAAGCGACCTTCGGAAGCTGGGATACGCTAAATTTCGTCACCACGCTGCAGAGCGGGCCGATCGCCCAGCTGAACGGAATGAAGGTCACCGCCAACTTCCAGGAGCTCTGGAGCCACGGCTATCTGAGCTACGCCAAGACGAGGGAATTCAACCAGTTCCTGAAGCTCGAGTTGCCGGTCGCCGCGGGCATGACGCTGACCGTCATGGCCGAGCATAACCTCGGCAACACCCACGACCCCGATAACGACGGCGCCACGCTGGCCCAGGTGGCGAAGTACGGGAAGAATTTCTCGATGAACAACAACCCCGCGTCGCCGGCGTTCTGGGGTTACAACACCATCCACAAGGAAACCGACTTCGAATACGCGCGGCTGCACGACGACCTCGGCGGCGGGCTCGCCTTCGAGAACACCGTCTACAGCTACGCCTACAAGAACCAGACGCTGTCGGCCACGGACGTCACCCAGAACCAGGCCCAGGTGCTGGCCGGGACCTATCCCAGCAAGGCCGTGGGGACCAAGGCCGCGCCTTCCGGCAACCACGACGTAGCGGGCTATGACAAGCTCAATTCCTACCGGGTCATTGGCGACATTATTCGCGGTTCGAAAGACTTCGGCTTTGGCGAGCTGCGCGCCGGGGCCTGGTACGAAACCTCCTTCACCGACCGCCACCGCTTCGATCTCGACCGCACCAACGGCCTGCCCAACCCGATCGAAAAGCCGCCGGCCACAGGCCCCGTGCCGCCGGCGAACATCCAGTTCCTCGAGCACTCGAAGTGGTTCCAGTACCAGCTGTTCGCCGATTTCGAGCTTCGCCCGATGGCGAACCTGACGGTCACGCCGGGCGTCAAATACATCGACTTCACGCGCAAGGTGAATGCGCCGGTGGGCTCCAAGACCCGCCTCGTCAATGACGTCAGCCGGGAGACCTTCACCAAGACCCTGCCGTTCCTGACGGTGAATTACCGGCTGATGGACAACTGGTCGGTCTATGGCCAATACGCCAAGGGCTTCGTGATCCCGCCGCTCAGCATCTTCTACGTCCCCAACGCCGATCAGAACGCCGGGCTGAAGCCACAGCAGTCGACCAACTACCAGTTGGGCAGCGTCTTCAACACCGGCCGCCTGACGCTGGGCGGCGACGTCTACTACATCGAATTCACCGACAAGGTCGACAAGGTCGGGCCGAGCAACAACGCCTACTACGCCAACATACCGGGCAAGGTTAAATACCAGGGCGCCGAAGCCGAGGCCAATTTCCTCCTCACGGACGGTCTTTCGATTTTCGTGAACGGCTCGGTCAATTCGGCCAAGGACGAGGACGACAAGCAGATCGCCGAGGCGCCGGAATGGACCGCTGCCGGCGGCGTGATCTACAAATCGCGCGGCTGGACGGTGTCGATGATCAACAAGTTCGTCGGGCCGCAATGGGCCGACGACGGCGAGCCGGACTATTACAAGATCGACGCCTACAACACGACCAACCTGGTCGTCGGCTACGACTTCGGCCGCGTGAAGGCGCAGCTCGGCATCTACAACCTCTTCGACCACCAGGACATCACCGACGTCAGCATCGTCGACGGTCCGCTGCCCAACCCGCTGGACACGCACGACCAGTACTTCTTCCAGCCCGAACGCAGCTTCCAATTCACGCTGCGCGGCACGCTGTAGGAGCAACGGCGATGAGACTTCGCGGAGCCCTTCTGGCCTGCGCCGCATCCGCCCTGCTGGCGGTCGGCGCGGCCGCCCAGACCCCCGTCGCACTGCCGGTCCCGGCGATTGATCCTGTCCGGCTTCTCCCGCCCCCGCCGCCGGAAGGCTCGGAGGCCCAGAAGCAGGAGCTGGCGGAGCTGCACCGCATCCAAGATACGCGCACCCAGGCCGACCTCGACACGGCGGCGTGGGACAGCGTGCATGAGGACTGGACGGCGTTTGCGCCGACGCTGGGCCTGAAATTCGACATGGACGCGCTGCCCGCCACCGCCAAATTGCTGAAGGAGGTGGACGAGGAGCAGGCGGCCGCCAAGAGGGCGGGCAAGGCGGCCTTTCAGCGCCCGAGGCCATGGATTGTCGACTTCACCGTCGTCGGTTGCGATCACAGCGACGACAAGCCGAAGTCCTCCTATCCCAGCGGCCATGCCACCATGGCCTATGCGATGGCGGTGGTGCTCAGCGACCTGATGCCGGACCACGCGGGCGACATCCTCCAGCGCGCCAGCGACTACGCCTACAGCCGCCTCGTCTGCGGCGTCCATTTCCGCAGCGACATCGTCGCCGGACAGGCGCTGGGCAGCGCGGTCGGGACGGAGCTGCTGCATGATCCCGCAATGCAGGCAGACCTGACGGCCGCCCGGACGGAACTGCGCGCCCACGGCCTGACGAAGGGGTGAGGGGCGGCGGTGAAGCACCTCTACGACGGCGGCGAGATGATCGGGAAGTGTTCGTCGACGGGGCCGTTGCTGCACCGCTAAGTGCACTGAGGTTTGTGGCGGTGCGGGCAGTCGGGTGCGAACTCTGCTCCGCTTTCGGCGATGAAGTGGCGCAACGCGGAGACGAGTCAGCTCTTCGCGTGGCGCACCTTCACGCGGACGCCCTCGGTGAGCCGATCGCCGGGGTAGGCGACGACCTGGTCGCCGGCGGTCAGGCCGCTCAGCACCTGGGCGGCGTCTTCGTTGCGCTTGCCGACCTCGACCTTCGCGAGCTCGGCGCGGCCGTCGCGGACGCGATAGACCGCCCAGTCGGGACCTTGGCGGAAGAGGGCGCTGGCCGGGACCTGCAGGGTCCGGGGCGTCGACCAGGTGATGATGCGGGCGGTGACGCGATAGTCGTGGCCGAGTTTGGCGAAGGCCTGCTCGGGGGCGGCGAAGTCGAGGTAGGTCAGCACCCGCTGCTCCTCCACGCCCAGCGCCGAGGTCTTGGTGAAGCCGGACGGTTCGACGCGGCGCACCCTGGCTTGCAGCGGCGGACCGCCCCAGCCCTCGATGCGGGCGGTGGCGCCCGGGCCGACGGCGACCGCGTCGGTGGAGAGGAGCTCGACGACCACGTCGATGTCGCGCGGCTCGCCGACCTGCATGATGGGCTCGCCGGCCTGCACCACCTGCTCGCTCTCGCGCAGCACCCTGAGCACCGCCCCTCCGACCGGGGAGCGCACGGGGATCGGCGCGCGGGTTTCGTCAGGCTGGATGAGGCGGCTGCGGGCGCTGTCGTACTCGCGGCGGCGAACGGCGACGGCGGCCTGGGCGGTGGCGACGGCCGCCGCGGCGGTGTCGTGGGCCATCCGGCGCTGGTCGAGACCCTGCTGGGCAAGGAAGCCCTGGGCGGCCAGCAACTTGCCCCGCTTCCATTCGGCGTCGGCCAGCGTAAGTTCCGCTTGCGCGCGCTTCAGGTCCGCTTCGGCGAGGCGCACGGCGGCTTTGGCGGCTTGCGCGGCGGCGGTGAACTCCTGCCGCGAGCGCGCGTCGATCAGCGGCGGGGCGGCGGGGCGGATCAGCACCACCGTCTGGCCCGCCTTCACCGGATCACCGGCGTGCAGCTCCTCGCGTTCGGTCTGGCCGGAGAGGGGGGCGGAGATGACATAGACCTCGCGCACCCGCGTGCGGCCCTGCTCCTCGATCCAGGTATCCAGCGGCCCGTTCGTGACCTGCGCGGTTTCGACCGGCACCGCCTGTGGGCGCAGCATCCAGGCGAGCGCGCTGGCGGCCGCGAGGATCACGATCAGCAGCACCAGCATGCGGGGGGAGGGCGCTTTCATCTCAGTCCCGGGTCTTGAGCACGGCCACGAGGTCCAGCCGGTCGATACGGTCGCGCACGATGATGGCCGAAACCGCCGCCGCGCCCAACACAACGAGCGCCGCTCGCGCATAGGTCATCGGCGTGACGATCAGCGGAATGCGGAAGAGCTCGCTGTCGAAGGCCTTCGCCATCGCCCAGGCCAGGCCGTAGCCGACCGCCCAGCCGACGGGGATCGACAGGGCGACCAGGATGCCGAGCTCGGTGAGCAGCACCCGCGAGGTCTCGCCGGCGGTGAAGCCCAGCACCCGCAGGCTGGCGAGTTCCCGCGCGCTCTCCGACAGCTGGATGCGTGCGCTGTTGTAGATGACGCCGAACGCGACGGTCATGGCGAGGCCGAGGTAGGTCGCCATCATCACATTGATGTTGCGCGCCATGGTCTCGCGGAATTTCTGCAGGGCGCGGGTCTGCAGCTGCAGCGAACCGATGGCGGGGCTGTTCTTGACCGCCTGGAAGAAGGGGCGGGCTCGGGCCTCGTCGTACTGCACGTACGCGCCGGAGATGCGCGGGCCCTCGGCCAGCAGCGTGCGCACGGCGTCAGGGTGCATGTAGGTCGGCAGCCCCATGTAGCTCTCGACCACCTTGGCGACGCGGACGCAGGTGATCCGCCGTTGGCCCTCCAGCACCTCGACCTCGAGGGTGTCGCCGGGCTTCACGTGCAGGACGCGGGCGAGCTTGGAGCTGACTACGAGACCGCTTTGGGGGATGTCCACCGGCTCGGCGTTGGCGTCGAGGGCGCGGCTGAGTTGGCCGCCGGGCGCCTTGGCGATAATGACGCTGCGGCGGCTGATCAGGCCGTGGCGCAGGCGCACCGGCGCGGCGCGGAAGGGCTCGGCGCGCAGCACGCCGGGCAGATGGCGGACGTCCTCGACGGCGCCGGGGCCGCGCGGGTCGATGAAGCCGACGGTGGCGTTCTCGCGGTCGGCGCGGTTGAAGGTCACATCGATGGTCTGCTCCAGCGAGTCGATGCTGAACAGCGAGCCGACCAGCAGCCCCACCGACAGCGCCAGCCCCAGCGCCGTCAGCCCCGAACGCACCGGCCAGCGGATCACGCGCCTCAGCGCCATCATTGTCAGCTGCGAGCTGCCGAAGGGGTGGACGAGATGCTCCAGCGGCGATTGCGAAAAGCTCGGCGGGGCGGCGGGCGCCATGGCGGTGGCGGGTGCGAGCCTGGCGATGGACCACACCGCCCGCACCGCGCCCAGCATCGCCGCGCCTGCCGCTGTCAGCACCGCCCACAGGTACATCCGCGCGTCCTGCACGAAGACCAAGAAGGGGAAGTGGAAGAACTCGGCATAGAGCCGCGTCGTGCCGCGCCCCAGCCACAGGCCAGCCGCCAGCCCGATGATGATCCCCACGACCGAGATCAGCAACGCCAGCTTCATGTAGTGCCAGCCGATGGACAGGTTCGAGTAACCCAGCGCCTTGAAGAGGCCGATTTGCTCGCGCTCCAGCGCCAACAGGCGGGTCAGGGTCATGTTGATCAGGAAGGCCGAGACCAGCAGGAAGATCGGCGGCAGCACGCGGCGCATGGCGTTCAGCTGCTGCAGCTCGTTGTCGAGATAGCTGTTGGACGACTGGTCCTTGCGCCCGTAAGCGCCCGCGCCGCCGTAGGGCGCGAGCAGGTCGTCGATGCGCCGGATGGCCTCGCCCTCGTTGGCGCCCGGCGAGAGCTTCAGGGAGACGGCGTTGAAGGCCCCCTTCATGTCGTAGGCAGCCTCCAGCGTCTCGCGCGGCATCCAGATGACGCCGAAACGCCGGTCGTCGGGCACGATATCACCGGGGCCGATGGCGTAGACGTACTCCGGCGACAGGGCGACGCCGACCACGCGCAGCGCGCGCCTGCGGCCGTTCATGATGGCGTCGAAGCGATCGCCGCCCCGAAAGCCGTGGGCGCGCGAGAAAGCCTCGCTGATGACCACCTCATCGCTGGCCGCCGGGTCGGGAAGGCGGCCCGAGCGGATGGTCAGGCGGTTCAGCCTCGGCTGGCGGCCGTCCGGGATCGAGACCACCACCGCCGAGGCGGGCTCGGGAAGGCCAGGCAGGTCAAGGAGCGCCCCCTGCACGATCCGCGTCTCGGCCACGGCGACGCCGGGGATGGCCGCGATATCGCGCGACAGTCCCTCCGGCGCGCGCCTGGCTTGCGCGAACACATCGGCGAAACCGCCCTGGTCGTAGAAGGCCGCGCGGGTCTCGTAGAGCGAGCGGTAGGCGCCGTCGCCGATGACCAGAGTCGCCACCCCCGCCGCCATGACCAGCGCAATGGCCAGCGTCTGCGCCCACAGGCGGCGGATGTCGCGCAGCAGCTTGAGATTTAGCGCGCTCACCAGCTCAGGTCCTCCGCCAGTTTCCGCGTGGCGTTGGTCTCCACCCGCGTGATCCGCCCGTCGCCGAAGTAGAGCACCCGGTGGGCCATCTCGCGGATCGAGGTGTTGTGGGTGATGACGGCAGTCGTCGCGCCCATGGTCTCGTTGATGAAGGCCAGCGCCTCCAGCACCCGGATGCCCGTGGAAAGGTCGAGCGCGCCCGTCGGCTCGTCGCAGAGCAGCACTTCGGGGCGCTTGGCGATGGCGCGGGCGATGGCGACGCGCTGCTGTTCGCCGCCGGAGAGCTGGGCAGGGAAGTGGCCGGCGCGGGTGGTGAGCCCGACCATCTCCAGCGCCTCGTCGGGCGACATCGGGCGCTCGGCGATCTCGGTGACCAGCGCCACGTTCTCGCGAGCGGTCAGGCTGGGAACCAGATTGTAGAACTGGAAGACGAAGCCGACCGAGCGGCGGCGATATTGCGTCAGGCCCCGCTCATCGAGGCCGGTCAGCTCCAGCCCATTGAACTTGGCGCTGCCGCTGGTGGCGCGGTCGAGGCCCCCCAGGATGTTGAACAGGGTCGACTTGCCGCTGCCCGACGGGCCGAGGAAGACCGCGAACTCGCCCGCGTAGAGATCAAGGTCGACGCCGCGCAAGGCGCGCACCTCCACCTCGCCCGTGCGGTAGACCTTGGTCAGGCCGCGGGCCTCGAAGACGACGGCTGGCTCGGCGCTGCCCATGGCGATCTAGATGCGCCCGTCGCGTCATGGGTGAATTGACGCAGATCAACGCACGAGCCGCTCAGGGGAACAGGATGTCCATCACGCGCGTCTGGCGTGCACACTCGATGGAGGGCAGCCGTGGGCGCCCAGGATCATATCCGCTGGTTCGAACACCTTGGCCTCGGCGACCTCGCTCTGGTCGGTGGCAAGAACGCCTCGCTGGGTGAGCTCTACAGCACGCTGAAGAACGCCGACGTCCGCGTGCCCAACGGCTTTGCGATCACGGCCGATGCATACCGTGACGCGCTGACCGAGGCAGGCGCCTGGGACAAGTTGCACAAGCTGCTGGACGGGCTCGACGTTCGCGACGTAGCGGCGTTGTCCGCGGCGGCGAAGAAGGCGCGGAAGATCGTCTATGACGCGACCGGCGGGGCGGGCCTGCGCGACCAGATCATCGCCGCCTACCGCAAGCTTCAGGCCGAGTACGGCAAGACGGTGCGGCTGGCCGTTCGCAGCTCGGCGACCGCCGAGGATCTGCCGACCGCCAGCTTCGCGGGCCAGCACGAAAGCTATCTGCACATCCACGGTGACGACCAGCTGATCGAGGCCTGCCGCGACTGCTTCGCCTCCATCTTCACCGACCGCGCCATCGTCTATCGCACCCAGAACGGCTTCGATCACTTCAAGGTCTATCTGTCGGTCGGGGTAATGAAGATGGTCCGCTCCGACGAGCGGGCTAGCGGGGTGATCTTCACGCTGGATACCGAGTCCGGCTTTCGCGACGTCGTGTTCGTCACTGCTTCCTATGGCCTTGGTGAAAGCATCGTGCAGGGCAAGGTCGATCCGGACGAGTTCTACGTCCACAAGCCGACCTACAACGCCGGTCACGGGGCTGTGCTGCGCCGCTCGCTGGGCGCCAAGCAGACGCGGCTCGTTTTCGCCAAGGGCCGCGACGGCATGCGGCTGAAAGAGGAGGTGGTAGTCGCGCGCGACCGGGGCCGCTTCTGCATCACCGACGCCGAGGTGCTGGAACTGGCCGGTGACGCCATCGCCATCGAGAACCACTATTCCAAGGCCAGCGGCCATCCCACGCCGATGGACATCGAATGGGCCAAGGACGCCGACGACGGGCGGCTCTACATCCTGCAGGCTAGGCCTGAGACGGTGGCTTCGCAGAAGGCGGCCGGGACGTTCGAGACCTACAGCCTGAAGGGCTCGGGCAAGGTGCTGGCGAGCGGCAAGGCGGTCGGCGAGAAGATCGCTTCCGGCAAGGTCCGCGTCATTCGGGGCCAAGCCGATCTCGAACTTTTCAAGCCGGGTGAGGTGCTGGTCGCGCCGGCCACCAGCCCCGACTGGGAGCCGGTGATGAAGACCGCCGCCGCCATCGTCACCGACCGGGGCGGGCGCACCTGCCACGCCGCCATCGTCGCCCGCGAGCTCGGCGTGCCGGCGCTGGTCGGGGCCGGCGATGCGACGGCGACGCTCACCGACGGCGCGGAGGTCACCATTTCCTGCGCCGAGGGCGAGGCCGGGCATGTCTATGAAGGCGCCGTGCCGTTCGCGATCGAGAAGCTCGACGCCTCGAAGCTGCCGCACACCCGCACCCAGGTGATGGTCAACCTCGCCCACCCGGACCTCGCCTTCCGGACCGGCATGCTGCCGAGCGCAGGCGTGGGCCTGGCGCGGATGGAATTCATCATCTCCAACGAGATCCGCCTGCACCCGATGGCGGCGGCCCATCCCGAACGCGTCCCCAAGGCTCGCGACCGGGCGGCCATCGACCGGCTGGCGGCGGGTTACGCCTCACCGCGCGACTACTTCGTCGGCGAACTGGCCGAGCGTGTGGGGACCATCGCGGCGGCCTTCTGGCCCCGGCCGGTGATCGTGCGGCTGTCGGACTTCAAGACCAACGAATACGCCCAGCTGCTCGGCGGCGCGGCCTTCGAGCCGAAGGAAGAAAACCCGATGCTGGGCTTCCGGGGCGCCGCCCGCTACGCCCACCCGGCCTACGCCGACGGCTTTGCGCTGGAGTGCGAGGCGCTGGTGCGGGTCCGCCGTGACATGGGCCTGACGAACCTGAAGGTCATGGTCCCCTTCTGCCGCCGGGTGGAGGAGGCCAAGGCGGTGATCGAGACGATGGCGAAGCATGGCCTCAAGCGCGGCAAGGACGGGCTCGAGCTTTACGTGATGTGCGAAATCCCCAACAACGTCATGCGCATCGACGCCTTCGCCGAGCTGTTCGACGGCTTCTCCATCGGTTCCAATGACCTAACGCAGCTGACGCTCGGCGTGGACCGGGACTCCGAGACCGTCGCCTTCGATTTCGACGAACGCGACCCCGGCGTGCTGGAAATGCTGCGGCTGGCGGTCGAGGGCGCCAAGCGTAACCGCCGCCACGTCGGCATCTGCGGCGAGGCCCCGGCGACCTATCCGGAGATCGCGGCCTTTCTGGCCCGGCTCGGCATTGAGTCCATCAGCGTGAACCCCTCCAGCTTGCCCCGCACGATCCAGGCCGTGGCGGACGCTGAGCGCAAGCTGGCGGCCGCCTAAAGCGCCTCGACCCTCACCAAGGGCAAGAGGCGTTCGATGTCGGCCGCGTGGGCCAGTTCCGTTCCGGGAAAGAGCAGGGCAGCAGATCCCGCCGCCACGCCATAACGGAAGGCGTCCTCAAGGTTCAGCCCGCTCGCCAGCGCAAAGACCAGCCCGCCCATGAAGCTGTCGCCCGCGCCAACCGAACTGACCCGCCGGATCGGCAGGGCGGGCGCTCGCCAGGCGCGTCGTTCGGTGACCAGCAGCGCGCCCGCCTCGCCGAGTGTGAGCGCGACGATCTCGGCCCCGCCGCGCAACACGATGGAACGGGCGGCGGCGATCTGTTGGTCTTGAGCCTCCAGTGGCCAGCCGGCGTAGTCCTCCAGCTCTGAAAGGTTTGGCTTCACCAGCCACACACCCTCGTCCAGCGCCGCCTTCAGCGCCGGGCCAGAGCAATCGAGGGCGAACTTCGCCCCGTCGGCCTTGGCGTGCCGCGCCAGCTGGGCATGAAAGTCCCCCGGAACGCCGGGGGGCAGGCCGCCGCTGGCCACCAGGTACTCCGCGCCATTGCGCACGACCGCGGCAAGGCAGGCCTGCCACTCCTCGGGCTTCAGCTTTGGCCCAGGCAGGACAAAGCGGAACTCCCGCCCGGTCGAGGTTTCCACCACCGTGAAGTCTTCGCGCGTGTCGCCCGCGATGGGCAGGCTGAGGCTCGGCAGGTGCTCGGCCGCGAGCAGCCGCTCCAGCAGCGCTCCGATAGGGCCGCCCGCCGGATAGACCGCCAGCACCTCGCCGCCCAGCCGCCGGACCACCCGCGCCACATTGATCCCGCCGCCGCCGGGGTCGCGCCGCACCGCTCCGCTTCGCAGCTTGCGCACCGGCTCGACCGTATCCACCGAAGTGGAGACGTCGATGGCGGGGTTTAAGGTGACTGTGAAGATTTGCGGCATGGGTCGCTACGCTGGCCGTCCGTGGCCCCTCGCGCCTTGAGCGAGGTCAAGGCAGGGCGACCGGTTCAGGGATTATCAAAAGGCTCGATGACACCGCAGGTGACCGCCATGAAGCGACCCTTTGCCCCCCCGGGCCATCTCTCGCCGGATCTGACCCGGGTGGAAGCCTACTGGCGCGGGCTGCTGCGCGGCTCGGCGCAGATACCGTTCTGGGACGACTTCAATCCGACCGTGCTGCCGGATCTGGCCGGGCGTATGTTCCTGATGGGCGTCTATCCGGGACCAGATCGTTTTCGCTTCGACCAGGTGGGTGCGGAGATCACCACGGCCGGCCGTCGCGAGGTCGAGGGCCTTTTCGCCGACGAGACGCCGCCGGCGACGCCCTTCCAATTTCTTATCACCCAGTGCGCAGCCACGGTCGAAGCCGGTGAACCCACCCTCTATCGGCACGAGCCCGCCACCGGCCGCGGCTACTCCCGCCTGATCCTGCCCATGTGGGGCGACGGTCGCATCGGCATGTTGCTGGGCGCAATCGACTGGGGCTGAGCGCGTGCGGCGCGTAACCCAAGGGGCCAGCCGCCCGTCAGCAACGCCAATCCCAGGAGGGTTGCATCCGGCAATTCCACTCCGAACACCCGGGCCAGCCCGGGGACGGTAAGCACCGCCGCCAGCACGCCGCCGCCAGTGGGACTTTGCTTCGACCGCGCTCTCTGATCCGCATCCGACGGTTCGCTGATACGGGACGAGTCGTTTACTGTTCTGCACGATCGGCTTCCCTGTTCGGCGCCGAATATCCGGGGGGCGAGGACGCAGCCAAGACACTGAATTTTCGAAATAATAGCGAATGGGCGCGACAACTCTGCGGCCGAAAGTGATGGGGTATTCCCTATTTGCAGGGAAAAACAGGGAAACTCCACTAGATCGCGGACGGGCGGCGACGGGGCCCGCCAAAGGGGCAAATAGCGCCCGTACAGCGGCTGGAACGGCGCGGCGGTGAGGGGATTGGACGCGGTTAGCGGCGCGAGTTCCGCCGGTTGGCCCGGACTCGGTCGGCGGGAGCGGAACTGCCAGGGTGCGTGGCGGTGCGGGCAGTCTGAGGCTAACGTGTCTCTGATGCCGTCATCCAGGCACAGGGTTTCGACTGGTTGCACGCTTGAACTAATAGCGGGCGCGCCATCTATCGGTTGTCCGTTACGATGATGTGGACGCTCACCGTTGCGGTGTCGGTCCCGCCGTTGCCGTCTGAGATCGTATAAGTAAAGCTGTCGGTGGTATCCAGCGGACCACTTACAGACGATCTGTAGGTGTAGGTGACCGTGGTTCCGGTAGTGGAAACTAGGCCTTTTGCGCCTTGCGTAACACTGGTGATCGTGAGCGCCTGACCGTCGGGATCGCTATCGTTACTTCTAGGGTCGATGGTTCTACTCGGATAGACGGGTGTTCCGGTGTAGAATCCGGATGCAATCATGCCGTCGTTGACGGCGACGGGCGGACTGTTCGTTCCCGCGACCGTGACGCTTACCGTAGCAGTGTCGGAGCCGCCTTGGCCATCGGAAAGCGTGTAGCTGAAACTATCGGCGCCGAGGTACCCCGTTGCCGGCGTGTACCGGACTGCCGTCCCTGCCACGACCGCCGTCGTTCCGTGAACAGGCGTGGTGGCGCTTGCGATGGTAAGGGTGTCGCCGTTCGGGTCGGTGTCATTGACCCGTGGATCAAAGGTGATCGCCGTGTTCAGCTGAGCCGTCAAGGCGTCAGTCACGGCGTTCGGCGGCTGATTGGTGTCGGTGACAGTCACGGACACCGTCGCGGTTGCGCTCGCGCCGTTGCTGTCTGTGATTGTGTAGGTGAAAGAGTCCGGACCCACGTAGCTGCTAGCCGGGGTGTAGGTGACGGAGTTGGCTGCAAAGGTGACGGATCCATGCGCGGGACTTGACACCGAGGTGATGGAAAGGCTGTCGCCGTTCGGATCGGAGTCGTTGGCGCGTGGGTCCAGACTCTTCGCCTGATTTTTCAAGGCCGCAAGGGTGTCGTTCGTGGCGATCGGCGGCTGATTGGTCGAAGCCACAACCGTCTGCTGCGTCCGGTTTCCCGCCGCGTCATAGGCGTAGAAGACGTCGGAGCCGGCTGTGTACACCGCTCCGTTGAGGCGGCCGAGCGCATCGTAGGAGTAGGTTGCGCTTTGGGCGTTGGCGGCCGAGGCCGCGGCAAAGATCCACAAAGCTCCCGTGGCGCTGAGCGCATTCTTCATAGTTCGCCTCCCCAGAGCTATACAATTGACGATTGATATAATTTTGCAATAGCGTTCTCGGCGGGAAGCTGGGGGACGGGCGATGCGGCGCTTATTTTTGCGGTTGGCTGGTCTTGGGGCGCTGTTGTGCGCCCTCTATCCGGCGGCAGTTCACGCGCAGACGACGCCCAGCATCAAGGTTGGAACGGCGACGCTGCTCACTCCTACGCAGGCGGACGCCTTTTATGGGGCGGCGACAACGACGACGGACAGCGTGGTTGAGGCCACAAGGCGCAAGGAGATCGTCGAGCTTGCGCGGGCCCTGAACAACGATCCCGACCTGATCTACGACTTTGTCCGCAACAACGTTTCGACCGAGTGGGCGTACGGGCTTCGTAAAGGCGAGGTCGGCGCGATCATCGATAAAAGCGGCACTGCGTTTGACCAGGCCAAGCTCATGGTCGAGCTGCTGCGTCAGAGCGGCTACACGGCGAGCTATAAGGTCGGCACGATCACGCTGACCGGCGCACAGTTCGAGAGCTGGTCGGGCATCCAGAGTGCGGCGGCCGCGTGCCAACTGCTGTCGAGCGGATCGATCCCAGCCGTTATCAACGGAATCTCGGCGCCGGCGAACTGCGCCTTCACCGGCAATGTAACCACCATTCAGCTTGGGCACGTCTGGGTGACGGCGACGATTGGTGGAACGGCTTACGTGTTCGACCCGGCCTACAAGCCCTACACGGAGCGGGCGGGCGTGAACCTAGCGTCGGTGGCGGGCCTGACAACCGGGCAGCCGCTGGCGCAGAGCCAGACGGGGGTGGAAACGGGGTCGGCTTCAGGCGCGCCCTATGTGCGTAATGTAGGAGCCGAAGCCCTAAACTCGACAGTCCAAACCTATAGTAACAACCTGCAGGCCTACATCGACGCCAACCTTGCCGACGACCAGATCGAGGACCTCATCGGGTGGCGCGATATCGCGCGATACGAGACGCCGACGGGAGGGCTTCGGCAGACGACGCTGCCGTACGCAAACAGCGTTCTTCGCACCTACACAGCGGATTTGCCAGACAAGTACCGCACCTCCCTTCGGGTACAGATTACGAAGGAGCAGTCGGGTGGCGGCTATCTGACGATCGTCGACAAGACCTTGTATGTCGATGAAATCTACGGCCGAAAGCTGAATTTCCAGACATCCGACGATGGGCAGACGTTTACCGGCGCGCTGGTCCTACGCGAGGACAGCAACGCAATCATCACGCTGGTTAACTACACCGATCAGACAAACCCGGGTTACGCCCACGGTACGGTAACGTTGACGGCCAATCTGCCGTATGCCGCCTCGTCCGGCGCATACATGGATTTTACGACGCAGAAGACCGTGAAGTACGCGCTTCCGCTGACCATCGTTCACAACTGGGGCGATATGGGGCGAGGTCTGGTGGACAAATGGGGAGCGCGTATCGATACCCCGGTGGCGCGGCAGCGCCGTCTGTATGCCTGCGACCAGTGCATCTCGGTCTACTCCGACTCAACCGGCGACGGCCGGCGAGAACAGGTGGCGGCGAGCTGGCCGACTCAAGCCTCGCGGGCAGCCCAGATCCACGCCGCGATCGCCGACTCGATCTACACGCAGCATTACTCGATCGGGGTCGTATCAGCCGACACGACGATCCACGTTGAGGTCGTCGACCCCTACATACCGTCGTATTATTACTCGATCGCGCAGAGTTACGACAAAATCGATGTCGAGAGCGGCATCAGCGTGACGAGCCGCACCGCGGACGCTACGGCCCGGCGGGCCGCCATTCAAAGCATCGCGACGACGCTGGATGCCCTTGAGGGTAGCGTGTTCGCGCAGATCGCCGACCTGCCGGACACCAGCTCGGCGGCGACACGGTTCGAGTGGGGAAACCGTCCGCCTGCCGCGGAGGATACGGGGTCAAACGGATACGGGCCCCGCCGTTTTTATCAGTTTACATCTGTCACCGCATCGGCCGCCGCCAGCCTCGTGAAGGCCGACGGTGTAACCACGACTAGCAACGATGGTCGGCATGCCTACGACGTGCCAGAGATCGGCTCCTCGGAAATAACTGGCCGCCGTAATGATCTCAGCGGTGCGATCTCGAACTATGCGCAGGCAGGCTATACGGTCGTCGCATCCGAGGACGGATTTCTTGGGCCGGGACAGGAGGCCGGTGACTTTTACAAACCGACGGGTGACACGTTGTACGTGCACGACTGGACCGAACAACGGGGCGGCGCGCTGGTGGCGACCCGTTACGTGAACGGCGAGCCCGTCGAGATCGCACATGTGATCGTCAATCCGGCCGGTGTTGCTAAAGGCGGCGGTGGCGGGGCCCAGACCTACCATCAGGAGCAATACAATCCATCGGTAGCGGCAGACGTCCTGAAGGCTCGATTTGTCGACAAGTCCAACGTCGTTGGCGTGAATCTGAAGGACGGCTCCGTTATCTACGTCCACCCAGCCAGCCTTTCTGTCGGGGCGGGCGAATTTCCCTACAAGCTCGAGGCCAAGCGGATCTGGCGGGGCGGCAACGTCGTCAGTACGCGCTTCGGACCGATCAATTATTCGCAGCCATCGGCTCCCTGGACGACCAATTGGAACAACACCCTCAATGTCTCCAGCAGCGGCTTGGAAGCCATGGGCGACACCGACATTCGCGCGACATCCGGCACCGTCGCGGCTTTTCTGGCCATGCAGGACATCTACAAAGCCGCGCCCGCGCTTCAGCGCGATGTGGCGGGCGTACTCGTCGGGGCTTGGTGGGTGCGGCAGATCAGCGGGAACGTCGTCACCGCGACCGTTGGAGCCGATACACGCCAGTTCCTCAAGCGGGCCGATGGGGCCTGGTTTGCGCCAGGCCCTGGCGCCTTCGGTACGCTGACCCAAACCGGCAATCGCGTGGCCTTTGCGCAACGGCCTTGCGGAACCGGCGGGTATACGCCGACGCGCGGCTGGGATTACAGTAGTGTGTCGTTCCAGGTCACGGGCGCCCAGGGCGACGTGCAGAGCTTCGTTCACTGGGACAAGGTCCTTGACGACGTCACCAGCTCCTGGTGCTCGCGCCAGCAGGGCTTCCGGCTCACGACATGGTCCTGGCCGCAGGGCGTCAGCGTCACGTTGACCTACGTGTCTCCCAGTCAGTCTGATCGCCTTGATGACCTTGCAGAAGTCAGCAACTCGCTGGGCCGCAAGATCGAGTTCGTCGACAGCGGACTCAGCGGCTTCAACAACGGACTCACCGGCGCGGATCTGCGCTCGGCGACTGCCGACACCGACCCCGAAGGCAACGTTACGACGGTCAACATCGGCACGTACGGCAGCCGATACATCCTCAAGGAAGTGATCACGCCCGATGCGCCGGGTGTCGTGTCCCTGCGCTACGTCTACGACCTGAATGGCCGGATCAAGGAGGCGTGGGATGCTGACGCCCTTCGCCTCGGCTCCTACCCCCAACACCAATTCTACATCGCCGACGGCGTGCGCAGCAGCCGGGTCGATCCGCAAGGCGGTCGCTACAGCGTGCTCTACGACGCTGACGGGAGGCCCTTCCGTTTCATCGACGAGCTCGGCCGCACGACGAGCGCGACCTATGACGGCCGCGGCCGGGTGCTTTCCTACACCTACCCGGAAGGCGACCAGGAGACGTTCGCCTACGACGCGCGCAACAACACCACACAGCTGACGAAAACGGCCAAGCCCGGATCGCCGCTCGCGCCGATCTCGATCTCGGCGACCTGGGACGCGACCTGGAACAAGCCGACGTCGATCACCGATCCGCGCGGTTACGTCACGAACTTCGCCTACTACGCGAGCGGCGCCGGCAAATCGCTGATGTCCAGCGCAACGCGGCCGGACCCGGACGGCGCCGGCCTCCTGACACGTCCGGTCTACAGTTTTACCTACAACACGATTGGTCAGCCGCTGACTGTCACCGACCCGACTAACGTCGTCACCCAGAACACATATAACGCGCAAGGTTATGTGGGCTCGACAGCCGTGGATCCCACGGGCGTCAACGCGTTGACCACCTTCACCTACGACGCGCAGGGCGACGTGACGGTAACGGACGGTCCGCGCACCGACGTGACGGATATCTCCTACACCCTCTACGATCTCATGCGTCGCAAGGTGATGGAGATCGGCACTGACCCCGATGGCGCCGGCGCCCTGCTGCGCCCCGCCATCCGCACCACCTACGACACCGAAGGACAGGTCACCCAGGTCGAGCGCGGCCGCACCACCTCCATCGCCGGGACCGATTTCGCCGCGCTCGCGACCACCGGCTACGACTACGACCCGGTCGGCAATAAGACCGGTGAGCACACCCAGGCAGGCCTGACCCAATACGCCTATGACGGTCTTGGGCGCGTGACCTGCACGGCGGTTCGGATGAACCCGGCGATCTTCAGCACGCCGCCTTCCAGCGCCTGTCAGGCGGGGGCTACGGGCGCGAATGGGCCTGACCGGATCGGCCGCAACGTCTATGACCTGGCCGGTCAGCTGTTGCGGGAGACGAGGGGGGAGATGACCTCGCTGGTGGAGGACTATGCGACCTACACCTATACGCCCAACGGCCAGCGGGCCTCGGTGAAGGACGCCAACGGCAACCTCTCGGCCTACGAGTACGATGGCTTCGACCGGCTCTCGAAACTCAGCTTCCCCAGCACGACGCGCGGGTCGGGGAGCGCCAGCACCACCGACTACGAGACCTATGGCTATGACGCCGCCGGCAACAGGACGAGCGTGCGCCGCCGGGACGGCCAGACGATCGGCTTCACCTACGACACCCTCAATCGCCAGACGGTGAAGGATATCCCCGGCGCCCCGACGACGGACGTCTATACGGCCTATGACGCCGCCGGGCGTCCGACTTCCATGCGCTTCGCCAGCGCCACCGGGACGGGGATCGTGCTGGGCTATGACACCGCCGGGCGGCTGACCAGCGAGGCGACCTTCGGGCGGGCGATGACCTACCAGTGGGACGACGCCGGCAACCGCACGCGGGTGACCTGGCCGGACGCGGTCTACGTCGACTATGTCTACGACCCGCTGAACCGGATGACGCAGGTGCGCGAGAACGGGGCGACCGTCGCGCCGGGGCTGCTGGCCAGCTTCGCCTACGACGACCTTGGCCGGCGCACCTCGCTGACCCGGGGCAATACAACCTCGACCACCTATAGCTACGACACCGCCGACCGGCTGACGGGGCTGAACCAGAACGTCTACGCTTCGGCCTTCGACCAGAATTTCACCTTCGGTTACAGCCCGGCCAGCCAGATGGTCTCGCGCGTGGTGAGCAACGCCGCCTACGACTGGGCGCGCACGAACGGGGTGGTGAACTGGACGCACGACGGTCTCAACCGCGATGCGGCCATCGCCGCGGTGGGGGGCGGCTATGACGCGCG
>Ga0157373_10000212_pt1 | contig 47705 bp, 51 predicted proteins | sample C65metaG_FD_113460 | JGI IMG/M metagenome (GOLD analysis project Ga0157373, IMG submission 113460) | Corn rhizosphere microbial communities from Kellogg Biological Station, Michigan, USA - C6-5 metaG | ecosystem: Host-associated > Plants > Roots > Rhizosphere > Soil | place: USA: Michigan... | reverse complement strand
CCTGGCGGGCGAATTCCTCGGCGCCCAGCGAGGCGACCAGCACCTTGATGCGGGCCTTCCAGATGTTGTCGCGCCGGCCATAGCGGTTGTAGACGCGCAGGATCGCCTGCAGGTACGACAGCAGGTGGCGCGTGGGCAGGAACTGGCGGATCGTCGGGCCCAGATACGGCGTGCGTCCCAGCCCGCCGCCGACCATCACCTCGAAACCCAGCTCACCGTCGCGGCCCCGGCGCATGGCCAGGCCGATGTCGTAGATGCGCGCCGCCGCGCGGTCCTTCGCCGCCGCCGTGACGGCGATCTTGAACTTGCGCGGCAGGAACGAGAACTCGGGGTGGAAGGTCGACCACTGGCGCATGACCTCGGCCCAGATGCGCGGGTCGTCCAGCTCGTCAGCCGTGGCGCCGGCATGCGGGTCGGCGGTGATGTTGCGGATGTCGTTGCCGCTGGTCTGGATGGCGTGCAGGCCCACCTCGGCCAGCTGGTCGAGGATTTCCGGCGCGTCTTTCAGCTTGATCCAGTGGAGCTGCAGGTTGGTGCGCGTCGTGAAGTGGCCGTAGCCCTTGTCGTAGGTGCGCGCGACGTGCGCGAGCCGGCGCAGCTTCTCGCCGTCCAGCGTGCCGTACGGGACCGCGATGCGCAGCATGTAGGCGTGCAGCTGCAGGTACAGGCCGTTCATCAGCCGCAGCGGCTTGAACTGGTCCTCGGTGATTTCACCGGCAAGGCGACGCGCGACCTGGATGCGGAACTCCCGCGCCCGGTCCTGGACCATCTCCTGATCAATGGTGTCGTAGCGATACATTCTACTTCCTGCGGATCAGGTTCACGCGGCCGGTCGAGCGCGAGTGGCCGGTGGCGGCCAGCAGCGCCTCGATGGCGGGGCCGCCCTCGGCCTGCTTGCCGTGGTGGGGGAGGTTGGTGGGGCCAAGCGCGCGCAGACGCTCGCGGTAGCTGACGGGGGCGAGGCCGCCGGTCGGGGCCTCCTCCACGTCGATGAAGTAGGGCTCGACGATCACGGTCGGCTGGCCCTTGGCGACGTCCAGCGCGGCGTCGGCGTGGGCGTCGTCGTCGGCGCCGAAGATCTGCGCGTCGGCGAAGCGCTCGACCCACTGCCCCTGGTTCCAGAAGATGACCTCGCCATCGATCAGGCGGTTGGCGGTGATGGCTTTCATCTAATTTCCCCGGCCTAAGCTGAGGTTGGTGTCGGCATCGAGTCCGCTTGGGTCCCGACTTTCGTCGGGATGAGCGGAAACTTGGGCCAGCGCCATGGCTTCACCGACCATCAGCAGGGCGGGGCCGGTGAGACCCTCGGCCGCCTCAGCCAGTTTACCCAGCGTGGTGGCGATCCGCTGTTCGTCAGCGCGGCTGGCGTTGACGACGATCAGGGCGGGCGTGGCGCTGTCGCGGCCCGCGCCGATCAGCCGCTCGGCGATGAGGCCGGCGGTGGTCAGGCCCATGTAGATGACGACGGTCTGGTTGGCCTTCGCCAGCGAAGGCCAGTCGAGGTCCGGCTCGCCGTGGGCGGCATGGCCGGTGACGAAGGTGACGGCCTGCGCCGAACCGCGATGGGTCAGCGGTGCGCCCGCGCTCGCCGAGGCCGCCAGCGCGGCGGTGACGCCCGGGACGACGTGGCATTCGACGCCCGCCGCGCGGCAGGCTTCCAGCTCTTCGCCGCCGCGGCCGAAGACGAACGGATCGCCGCCCTTCAGCCTAACGACCGTCAGGCCCTCCAGCGCAAAGGCGACCAGCAGGCGGTTGATCTCTTCCTGCGGGTAGGTGTGGCGCGACTTGCGCTTGGCGACATTGACCAGCCGCGCAGCCGTCGGGGCCATCGACAAAATCTCATCGGAGACCAGCCCGTCGTGGACCACCACGTCGGCTCGGCCGAGCACTTTTAGCGCCTTGACGGTCAGCAGTTCCGGATCGCCGGGGCCCGCGCCGACCAGCCACACCGAACCGGCGGCGCGCGAGCGGCCGTCCAGCACGACGAGACGGCTGGCCTTGCGGTTGTGGTCGGGGGTACGCGACATCAGGCTTTAGCTTCTCTATAAGCAAACATGTGCGCCGATAGGGCGCTGCAAGGCTTGCAAACTGGTGATCGCGGGTCCACTTCGCAACGAAGGACTTCTGCCGGGGGTGTCAGGATTTCTATGGAACGGACGCAGGAACATCGCCGCCGGCTGCCGCCGCTGAACGCCCTTCGGGCGTTCGAAGCCGCCGCCCGGCACCTGAACTTCAGCCGCGCGGCCGACGAGCTGTCGGTCACGCCGGGCGCCGTTTCGCAGCAGATCCAGAACCTCGAGGACTACGTTGGCGCGGCCCTGTTCAAGCGTACGCCAAAGGGCCTTCTCCTGACCGACGCGGCCCAGACGGCGCTGCCCGCCCTGCGCGAAGCTTTCGACCGGCTGGCCGAGGCCGCGTCCCTGCTCACCGCGGCCGTCGATGGCCGGCGCCTGACGCTCACCGCCGCGCCCTCGTTCGCCGCCAAGTGGCTGGTGCCCAGGCTTGGCAAGTTCGAGGAGGCCCACCCGCAGGTGGACGTGTGGCTGTCGGCCGGCATGGAGGTCGTCGATTTCGCTACCGGCGAGGTCGATCTCGCCATCCGCTACGGCTCCGGCCGCTATCCGGGGCTGGAGGTGATGCGGTTGCTGTCCGAAACCGTGATCCCTGTCGCCAGCCCGGAGCTGTTGGCGGCCCACCCGCTCGACGATCCGTCCGATCTCGCCAACCACATCCTGCTGCACGACGGCTCGCCCGACGCGGACGACAGCTGCCCCGACTGGGCGATGTGGCTGGCGGCGCGGGGGATCAAGAACGTCGACGGCAACCGGGGGCCGCGCTTCAACCAGTCCAGCCTCGTCATCGAGGCGGCGGTGAACGGGCGCGGCGTGGCGCTGGCCAAGCAGACGCTGGCCCAGGCCGACCTCGACGCCGGACGCCTCGTCGCGCCATTACAGATCGCCACGGCGGTCGACTTCGCCTATTACGTCGTCCACCCGAAAACCAAGGGACGGCTGCCGCAGGTAAAGGCGTTCGTCTCCTGGCTTCAGCAGGAGTCGGCCGCTCACGAGGCGGCGCTCCGCACCATGGACAACGGCGCCGGCATCTAGAGTTCCTTATGGCCCGAGACGTAACCGACCGCCCCCGCCCAGCGGACTGCACCACCATGGCCGAGGTCCGCCAGGGCGTCGACGCCATCGACCGCATGCTGGTCCAGCTGATCGCCGAGCGGCAGGGCTACATGGACGCCGCCGCGCGCATCAAGACCGACCGCAAAGTCGTCCATGACCGCGCTCGTATCGAGGACGTCGTCGCCAAGGTAAAGGCCGCCGCGCGGGAAGCCGGCCTCTCGGAAGCTATCGCCGAACCCGTCTGGCGCACCCTGATCGACCGCTGCATCGCCTACGAATTCGGCGTCTGGGACAAGCTGCGCGACTGAGGTTTGAAGGCGACGACGGCGCGGCGCACCTGAACATCGACGCGCGGGCAGGTTTCCCGGAAGGGACAGCGTCCGCAAAGCGCCAGCGGATCGCTGCAGATGTCCTGCCCCAAACCCTTCAGCAGCCAGTGGAGCTCGTAGAGGTCCTCGGCCGTCCAGTCGTACGGGATCAGCGACATCAGCGTCTCATAAGCCTGAACCGCGTCGCCGGTACGTGACGTGAGGCCCAGCCGCTTGCTGACGCGATGGACGTGCGTGTCTACCGCAAGCGCGCGCATGTTCAGGGTGCTGAAGTTCAGGCACTTGGCCGCCGATTGCGGACCGACGCCGGGCAGCTCGCGCAGCCAGGCCATCGCCTGATCGACGATGTGGTCCTGCAGGAAGCTCAGGTCGAGGCCGTGGGGCCGCGTCTGCAACACCCGGATCAGCACCGGCAGCTGTCGCGCCTTGGCCTCGGCATGGGTGACCGGCGCGATGACCGCTTCGATCGTCTTTGCGGGCGTATCCGCCAGCGCGGCCCAGTCGGGAAAGGCCTCCCGCAGGCGGGTGAAGGCCGCCCAGGACACCGCGTCATAGGTCCGCGAGCTGATCACCGATTTGATGAGCGTCGACAGCGGGTCCATCCGCCGGGTCGGCCGCTGCGGGCCATAGAAGGCCAGCAACTGGTCGCGAAGCCGCGGCAGGAGGGGTTCAGCTTCGAGATCGAAGGTGAGCTGCATATCTTGCCATATAGAACAAACAAGGAACACGTGCAACTTCCATGGCCCTCTGTTAGACGGCTGGCATGCCTCGCATCACCGCCCGCCACGAGAGCCTGCCGCTGACCGCGCCGTTCCGGATTTCGCGGGGCGTGAAGACGGCGGCCGAGGTGGTGGGGGTCGAAGCTGAGCAGGACGGGTTCGTCGGGCGCGGCGAGGCCGTGCCGTACGCGCGGTACAGCGAGACCGTCGAGAGCGTGCTGGCGCAGGTCGCGGCGGGCGGAGAGTTGCCTGCGGGTGCGGCGCGAAATGCGGTAGATTTGGCGCTGTGGGATCTGCGGGCGCGGCTGGAGGGGCGCAGCGTCGCGGAGATGACCGGACGGCCGCTGCTGGACGAGATCGTCACCGCGGTGACGGTCAGCCTCGATGAGCCGGAAGCGATGCACGTTGCCGCGCTGGCGGTGAGGGACGCGCCGCTGATCAAGGTCAAGCTCAACGCCGAGCGCTCGGAGGAGCGGCTGCGGGCGGTGGCAGCGGCTGCGCCGGAGGCCGCGCTGATCGTCGATCCGAATGAGGGGTGGACGTTCGAGATACTGGACAACCTCCAGGCGGTGATCGCTGAACTCAATGTGGTGCTCCTCGAGCAGCCGCTGCCGGCCGGGGAGGATGCGACGCTTGAAAGCTATAAACCCGCCAAACCGATCTGCGCCGATGAATCCGTCCATGTCGCCGCCGACCTCGAGGCGCTGCGCGGGCGCTATCAGGCGGTGAACATCAAGCTCGACAAGGCCGGCGGCCTGACCGAGGCGCTGGTCATGCTGGACCGGGCGCGGGAGCTCGGCTTCCAGGTGATGACCGGCTGCATGGTGGCCTCGTCTCTAGCCATTGTACCGGCGCTTCACCTGGCGGGGACAAGCGACTTCGCCGACCTCGACGGGCCCTGGTGGATCAAGAACGACCGACCGGGCGGGGTGCGGATCGAGGGCGGGCGGCTGTACCGGCCCGCGAAGGGCTTCTGGGGCGAACCCTAAACGGGTTTCACCAGCACGATCTTCTTCTTGCCGGCGGCCAGCTTGATGACTCCATCGACCAAGTCAGCTTCGGTGAGGACACGGTTGGCGTCGGCTTCGGCCTTGTCGTTGACGCGCAGGCCACCGCCTTGGGCGAGGCGCCGGGCTTCGCCTCGCGACGAGGCGAGGCCCACATCGGCCGTCAGCGCGGCCAGCACGATCCCTTCGGCCAGCATGGCGCGGGCAATCTCATGCGTCGGCAGGTCGCCGGACAACGCGCCCTGCTCGAATGCCGCCGTCGCCGCGCCGTGCGCCGCGCGGGCCGCCTCGTCGCCGTGGAGCATCCGGGTCGTTTCGTCGGCGAGAACCTTCTTGGCCTCGTTGATCTCGGCGCCCGGCAGCTTTTCCAGCCGCTCGATCTCGTCCAGCGGCAGGTCGGTGAAGAGGCGCAGGAAGCGGCCGACGTCGGCGTCCTCGGTATTCCGCCAGTACTGCCAGTAGTCGTAGGGCCTGAGCAGGTCAGCGTTCAGCCATACCGCGCCCGCCGCCGTCTTGCCCATCTTCGCGCCCGAACTGGTGGCCAGCAGCGGGGTCGTCACTCCAAACGCCTCGCCCTGGTCGACGCGGCGGATCAGCTCGACGCCGTTGACGATGTTCCCCCACTGGTCCGAGCCGCCCATCTGCAGCGCGCAGCCGTGGCGGCGGTAGAGCTCCAGGAAGTCCACCGCCTGCATCAGCATGTAGTTGAACTCGATGAAGGTCAGCGGCTGCTCGCGCTCCAGCCGCAGCTTGACGCTCTCGAAGGTCAGCATGCGGTTGACGGTGAAGTGGGTCCCGTACTCACGCAGGAACTGGATGTACCCGAGCCGGTCCAGCCACTCGGCGTTGTCGACGATGATGGCGTCCGTCGGCCCGTCGCCGAAGGTCAGGAACCTCTCGAACGAGGCGCGGATGCCGGCGATGTTGGCCTGGATGTCGGCGTCGGAGAGCAGCTTGCGGCTCTCGTCCTTGCCCGAGGGGTCGCCGACCTTGGTGGTGCCGCCGCCCATAACAACGATCGGCTTGTGGCCAGCCTGCTGAAGGCGGCGCAGCATCATGATCTGGATCAGGCTGCCGACGTGCAGGCTGGACGCCGTGGCGTCGAAACCGATGTAGCCGGTGACGATGCCGGTAGCGGCTTTCTCGTCCAGTTCGGCGGGATGGGTGACCTGGTGGATATAGCCGCGCGCCTGCAGCGTCCGGAGAAACTCGGAGCGGAACTGCGGGGCGGCGGTCATCGGTCGGGCCTTTCGTGGATGAGGCGCGCGTTTAGCACGGCGGGCGACGATTAGTAGAGCAGGTGCTCCCGCCGTTCAGCCTCCCAGGCCCGCTCGTCGGGCAGGGTCAGGGCGTCGAGGTCGCCGGGCGCGGCGGCCGGATCGTCGACCCATTCGCGCAGGAGTGGCGAGCCGTTGATGACGTCGATGGCCAGCTGGTCGAGCTCGTACTCGTAGGGGAAGTCGCGCCACAGCGGGTAGTCGGGGTAGAGGCGGCGGATGGCCTTGAACGCCAGCGCCTGAAGCCGCCAAGGCTTGAAAGCCTCATGGTCGTAGGCGGGCCCTTCGGTGTGGATCTGGATGCCGTTGCAGAGCTTGCCGGCGTGCTTGTGGAAGGTGGGTTCGAACCAGATTTCACGGAGTTGGCAGCCGTCCAGCCACTGCGGGGCGAGCATCTGCATCTCCGCCAGCACGGCGCGGGCATCGATGTCGGGCGCGCCGAACAGCTCCAGCGAGCGGGTCGTGCCGCGGCCTTCGGAGAGGGTCGTGCCCTCCAGCATCACCGTCCCCGCATAGGCGCGCGCCATCCAGAGGTTGGGGGCGTTGGGGCTGGGGTTGACCCAGGCGCGTTCGCCCAGCGGCCAGCCGTAGCCAGGGGCGGCGGCGGGGTCGTAGCCCTCCATCTCGATGACGCGGTATTCGACGTCGAGCTTGAAGGTCTTGATGAACCAGTGGCCGAGCTCGCCCAGCGTCAGGCCATGGCGCATCGGGATGGGGCCCGCGCCGACGAAGCTTTCCCAGCCGGGGCGCAGTGTCAGGCCCTCGACCGGGCGGCCGGCGGGGTTGGGACGGTCGAGCACCCAGATCGCCTTGCCCTCCTTCGCCGCCGCTTCCAGCACGTAGAGCAGGGTGGTGATGAAGGTGTAGATGCGGCAGCCGAGGTCCTGCAGGTCGACCAGCAGGACGTCGAAGGCGCTCATCATCTGGCCTGTCGGCCGGCGGACTTCGCCGTAGAGGCTGAACACGGGGATGCCGTGGGCCGGATCATTGAAGTCCGGCGACTCGACCATGTTGTCCTGCTTGTCGCCGCGCAGGCCGTGTTGGGGCCCGAAGGCGGCGGTGACGTTCAGATCGGGGCAGGCCGCCAGCAGGTCCAGCGAATGCTCCAGCCGCTCGTTCACCGAGGCCGGGTGGGCCAGCAGCGCCACGCGGCGACCGGCCAGCGGCTTGCGCAGCGAGGGGTCGGCGAGCAGCCGTTCGACGCCAAATCTCATGCGCCCCTGCTTTCCGGAAGTTCGAGCGCAAAGCAATCGGCCTTGTGGAAGTCCGCCTTTCCGGGCGGGTGGCGCAGCGCCCAGTAGGAGATGTCGCCGTTGGTCTCCTCGACGACGGCGGTGAGGCCGACGCGCCAGGGGCCTTCCGGCGCCCGACGAAGGTCGAGAAGCGCGCGCAGCTCAAACCGGTCGTCGCCGCGTTGCACCTCGACCTGCGGCGCGCCGACGTCGGCCGGGTCCATGCCCTCGCGGTATTTGTCGAACCGATAGGCCGCCCACTCCAGCGACGGCGCGAGGTTGAACTCGAAGTACGCCTTTGTCTCCGCTGCCCCGACGAAGGCCTCGAAACAGGTGTGCCGCCAGAGCTCGTCGGCCCGGGCGGACGCCGTCGCGGGCGGCAAGCGGACGTCCTTCATCGCGCCCCTCAGCACGTAGCGCAGCTTGAGCAGGCCGGAGCCCGGCCGCACGGCAGTCACGTCGATGCCGGTCACCGCCGTGCAATGCGAATCCGGATGGAGAGTCAGCTGCGCCATGGCGGGCATGGTAGCGCCAGCGTCGCCCGACGCCAGAGCGTCTCCAGAGTCCCTGCTGTCCAAACGGCTCGCGAGGGCGCGCCGCACCCCAGGGCCCTAGCTATTTGCCGTCGCAGAGCCCATCTTGTTGGGGCGTCGCCGGGCGTGTGCCGCCACTGAAGCGGTCGATCGCTCCCCGGCGCGGCGCTGCTGCCGGTTCATTGATGTCCACCCTTTTTGTAGCCGCCGCCGTCAGCGTAGTGGGCGTCGCCGTGCTTCCGATCCTCTTCCGTCTGGCCGGCTGGGCGAAGCGGACATGAGCGCGCCGGCCACCGATGAGCGGCTCGCGCGGGACAATGCCTACCTTCTCCAGCGCAACGCACAGCTTCAGGACGACCTGATCGCGCTCACCGCCGAGACCGAGCGCCTGCGCCAGGTCGTCGAGCGCCTGCATGGCCGCACGCCGGGCCGCACACCCAACCCATTGAGCGGAGGCCAGTGACCCCCATGTCGAAAAACCAGCTCAAGGCCGCTGAATATCGCGACCGCGCCAACGCGTCGTCCACCCTGGCCGAGGCTTGCGTCCTTGACCGCATGCGCGAGCGGCACGAGGCTGCGGCCGAGCGGTGGAGCGATCTCGCCCGCCTGATCGAACGGGCCGGTCAAGCGCCCGCCGCCCCATTGGAAACGACAGGAGCCTGACATGGCCAAGGGTCAGAAGAAGTCGAACCGCGAAATCCGCAAGCCCAAGAAAGAAAAGCCCAAGCCGGAAGCTGGAACCCGCTCCTTCCTGGAAGTGGCCAGCGGCAAGCAGGGCGGCGGCGCAAAGCGCTGATGGGCCTCGCCTCGTGGTTCAGGAGCGTCTCGGTCAGCGACGCCGACGTCAGAAGTGAAATCTGGCGGCTGGGTACGCGCCATCGCGGCTGGCCGCTGGAAGGCGCTCTCGAAGAACTGAAAGCCCGCGACCTGCCGGCGCGCCAGGAAATGATCCTGCGCGCCTGCGTGCGCAAACTTCAGAGCGCATAACGCCAGACCTTTCCGCGCGACCATTCGCGGTCGACGCGATGGTGACAGCGACCAAGCCTTTCGACTACATCGGACAGGGGGCGCGACACGGGGAAGGATTCGCTTGGCGCGGCTGCGTTACGCCCTGGCGGCCTCGGCCGCTCTGATGATCCAGTTCGGCCCGCAATCGGCGCTGGCCGAGCCGAAAGCGGCCATCGAAGGCGTGCAGGACGGCGACCTCCGCGCCCTGATCGAGCGCGCCGTCGGCGAGAGCAAGAACCCCCCTCAGAGCATCTTTGAAGCGCGTCGCCGGGCCCGTGAGGCGGGCGAGGACGCCATCGCGGTGCTGCGCTCGGAAGGCTACTACGACTACACGGTCGTGGCCGATGTCTCGGGCGGCGACAACGACACCGAAACCGCGCCGCCGCGGCCGGTGGTGCGCATCGATCCCGGACCGCGCTCGATCCTCTCCGACCCGACCGTGGAATGGGTCGGCAATCCGCCCGACGACAAGGCGCGGGCGGGGGGCGAGGCGGCCGTCGATCTCGAGCTTGGGCAGGCCGGCCGGGCGGTGGACGTGATCGGGGCGGAGGGTCGCATCGTCGCGACGATCCAGAAGCACGGCTATGCCGACGCGCAGGCCGATACCCGCCAGGTGATCGTTGACCACGCGACCCACGCGGTCCAGCCGACCTTTCGCATCGAGGCGGGCAGGCTGGTGCGTCTGAACGGGGTGGACGTGAAGACCGACGGCCGCACCAATCCGGCCTGGGTTCGGCAGCTGGCGCCCTGGAAGACCGGCGAAGTCTATGACCCCGACGATGTCGCGGAGCTGGAGCGGCGGCTGCTGGACACCGGCGTCTATGACTCCGTGACCGTGGCGCTGGAGCCGGATGCGAAGACGACGTCGGAGGGGCTGCGACCGGTGCTGGTCAGCCTGTCGGATCGGCCGCCGCACACCATCGAAGTGGGGCTCGGCTATTCGACCACGGAAGGCGCGGGGCTGGATGTGCGCTGGACGCGCTACAATCGCCTGCGCCGGGCCGACACGACCTCGGTCACACTGAAGCTCGCCAACCTCGAACAGCGGCTGGAGGGGAAGGTCTCGCTGCCGCATTGGCGCAAGCCCCAGCGGACGCTGACGCTGACTTCGGCGATCTTCAACGAGAAGACGGACGCCTACGACGAGGCGGGGGTTTCGGCGAGCGTGGATCTCACCCGCCGGCAGGGAAAGACCTCCTACCTGACCTACGGCGCCGAACTCGACGTCGCCCAGACCTCCGAGAAGGTGAAGGTCAACAACGTCACCGTCGAAGGCGATCGGAAGAACACCATCACCGGCGCCCTGTTGGCCGCCTTCGCGGTCGACCGCTCCGATGACCCGCTCGATCCGCGGCACGGCTGGCGGGTGGAGGCGCGGACCGAGCCGACGCTGATCGCCGGTGATGCGTCCGCCGCCTACCTGAAGACCCAGGTGCAGGGCTCTGCCTATTTCCCGTTCGGCAAGGAGGCGCGCACGGTGCTGGCGGCCCGGGCGAGGGTGGGGACCATTCTCGGCGGCGATATCTCCGGCGTTCCGGCGGCGCGGCGGTTCTATGCGGGCGGCGGCGGATCGGTGCGTGGGTATGCCTATCAGGCCATCGGCCCGCGCCTGCCCGACAATACCCCGCAAGGGGGCCTGTCGCTGCTGGAGACCTCGCTGGAGGTTCGCCACGACCTGACCGAGCGCTGGGGCGTGGCGGCGTTTGTGGACGCGGGGGCGGTGGGGACGCACGCGACGCCGACGGGGGCCGACTACAGCGCGGGCGCGGGGCTGGGCGTGCGCTATAACCTGGGCTTCGGTCCGATCCGCGCCGACATCGCCGTGCCGCTCGACAAGCGCGAGGGCGATCCGAACTTCCAGATCTACATCAGCATCGGGCAGAGCTTTTGACGCACGACGCCGCCCCGCCTCCTGCTGCCGAACCGCCGCTGGCGCGCAGAGGCCGGCTGCACCCCGCGCTGTGGACGATCACCATTGCGGTCCTGGCGGTGGCGGTGGTGGCGCTGGGCGTACTCGGTACGCGCTACAGCCTGGTCACCTCGCCGGGACGGTTGTTCGTGGAATCCCGGCTGTCGGGGCTGAAGCTCGGGCGCATCGGCAAGCTGCGGATCGAGGGGCTGCAGGGGGACGTCTTCCGCGACTTCACGATCGGGCGGCTGACCATCTCCGATGAGAAGGGCGTGTGGCTGGAGGGGCGGCAGGTCCACGTCGTCTGGCATTACGGAGAGCTCTTCTTCCGCCGCTTCCACGCCGACCAGATAACCGCGCAGAACGTGCGGCTCATTCGCCGTCCCACGCTGACGCCGAAGGGCAAATCTCAGGAGTTGCCCGTCTCGTTCGTGATCGACAGCGCCCAGGCGCGGGTCGAGACGCTGCCGGACTTCAGCTATCGGCGCGGGCTCTTCGACCTTTCCGCCAGGCTGAAGGTGGAGCGGCACGGCGGCGACAGCGGCCATATCGAGGCGCACAGCCTGCTGCAGGGAAACGACTTCCTGCGCGCGGACTTCGATGTGGGGCGCAACAAGTCGCTCAACGTCATCGCCGACGCGCGGGAGGATAACGGCGGGGCCATCGCGGGCGCGCTGGGCCTGCCCGCCGACAAGCCGTTCGGACTGACAGCGCGGGCGAGCGGAACGACCGAGGTCGGTCGCTTCAACATCGTGGCGCGGTCGGGAAACACGATCCCGATCAATGCGCTGGGCGCCTGGAACAAGGATGGCGGCTCGGCGGCGGGGACGCTGTCACTGGCGACGTCTCATCTGACCCGCGACTGGGTCGACAAACTTGGCCCGCAGGCGAAGTTCTCGGTCGGCGGCGCGCGGCGGGCGGACGGAAACTACGCGCTCGACGGCAAGATCGATGCCGAGAACCTGCACGTGGCCTTCAAGGGGCCCGCCGACCTGATTGCGCGGCGGCTGACGCCGGCGGGGCTGGCGGTGAGTCTCGACACGGGCTCCATCCACCGCCTGTTCGGCGGCATCGAGGAGGCCAAGGCTCATGCCACGGGCGTCTTGAAGGGCCAGCTGTCGGACTGGTCGTTCGCGGGGCGCGTGGACGGCCGCGACCTGACCATCGACGGCTACCGGCTGGCCAGCGCGGGCGGTCCGGCGCAGCTCACCGCGCGCAAGGGCGTCTTCGTGCTGACGGGCGAGCTGACCGGTGCGGGCGGCGGGGGCAGCGGCTATCTGGCGACGGCGCTGGGCGCCCGGCCGCACGCAACCTTCGTCGGCTCGCGCGAAAAGAACGGCGAGTACCTGATCCGCCGCGTGGTCGCGACCGGGCCGGGGATGGTCGTGGATGCGTCCGGCAAGCGGACCATCTTCGGCAACTTCGCCTTCCAGGGCACGGCGCAGCTTTCGCAGCTCGCGGCCTGGCATCCGGGCGCCAAGGGGCTGGTGAAGATGAGCTGGTCGGCGGGACGGCCGGGCGGCGCGGGCGACCAGCCCTGGACCTACGACTTCGACGCCAAGGGGACCAGCTTCGCGGCGGGCTGGTCGGAGTTTGACCGGCTGGCGGGCGACGCCCCTCGGCTGCGGGCCAAGGGAACCTGGAGCCACGGCGTCATCGCGGTGGAGAACTCCACGCTGGACGGCGCGGCGGGATCGGTGCGGGCGGCGGGCGTCTATGGGCGGGGCGGCACGCTCGCCTTCAAGGGCGACTGGAACGCCAAGGGTCCGTTCCGCGCCGGGCCGGTGGAGTTGGCGGGCGACGCCAAGGGCTCGGGCTCGGTGACCGGGACGCTGTCGCAGCCGCGCGCCGACCTGATCGCCGACTTCGACACCATCGACATCCCGCGCATGGCGCTGACCAACGCCCGCGCGAAGATCAGCTTCCAGCGCGGCCCGAACGCCACCGACGGCACCCTCCAGCTCGCGGCCGGCAGCGTCTATGGCCCGGCGCGGATCGACACGGTTTTCCGTTTCATGCCGGGCGGGGTGGACCTTACCGGCCTCGACGCCGACGCGGGCGGGGTGCGGGCCAAGGGCGCGGTGTCGCTGCGCAGCAACCGGCCCTCGACCGCCGATCTGACGCTGGCGATCGGGCCGGGCGCTATTCTCAATCGCGGCCAGATCGCGGGCGTGGTGAAGATCGCCGATGCGCTCGGCGGGCCGCTCGCCAACATCGACCTGACGGCGAAGGACGCCTCGCTGGTCGGGACGGGGCTGGTGATCGACTCGGGGACCGTGCGCGGCGCCGGCCCGCTTTCGCGCCTGCCCCTCGCCCTTCAGGCCGAGGGCGTCGCCGCGCCGGGGAAATGGAAGGTCAATACGACCGGCGTCCTCTCGTCCGAAGGACAGGGCTACGCGCTGGCGCTCGACGGTTCGGGCCAGCTTGGCCGGGCCGAGGTGCGGACGCTGGAGACGGCCGTCCTGCGCTTTGGCGGACCCGAGCAATCGGCGCGGCTGCGGCTGGCGGTCGGGACCGGGCGGGCCAGCATCGACGCCAAGCTGGCGGGCGGCGAGGCGGCGATGAACGCCGTGCTCAACGACGTCGCGCTGAGCGCCTTCAACGAAGACCTCACCGGCCGTTTCGACGCCACCGCCAGCCTGCAGGGCAAGGGTGATCGGCTGACCGGCACGCTCGACGCCAACCTGCGCGGCGCGCGCGGGCGCGGCGTGGCGCAGAACCTGTCGCTGGATGGTTCGATAAAGGCGCGCCTGAACGACAACGAGCTGGCCATCGACGCGACGGCGACCAACGCCCAGGGCCTGCGCTCCAACGCCAACCTGGTGTTGCCGGTTGAGGCGTCTGCCTCGCCGCTTCACCTCGCCATCGCCAGCCGTCGCCCCATGCGCGGCCAGTTCTACGCCGACGGCGAGATCAAGCCGCTGTGGGACCTGTTCGTCGGCGGCGAGCGCACGCTGGCCGGGCATGTGATCACGCAAGGCACGCTCGCCGGGACGCTGGCCGACCCGCAGATCACCGGCAACGCCACGCTGGCCAACGGCAGCTTCGACGACAGCCAGACGGGCTTGCGGCTGCGCAACCTGATGCTGGCCTCGACCTTCCAGGGCGAGGCGGTCAACGTGACCAGCCTGTCGGGGACCGACGGCGACGGCGGCACCGTCAACGGCGCGGGCCGCATCGACCTGCGGCGCGAGGGCGTCAGCACCTTCCGCCTCGACCTCAACCGCTTCCAGCTGGTCGACAACGACCTGGCCACCGCCACGGCCTCGGGGCTCGCCACCATCAACCGCAACGCCAAGGGGCAGGTGAACCTGACCGGCTCGCTCACCATCGACCGCGCCGATATCGCCGCCAATCCGCCGATCCCGTCCGGCGTGACGCCGATGGACGTCATCGAGATCAACCTGCCGCCCCAGCGCGAGCAGGGCCTGCAGCTGGAGGCCTCGCGGGGGCTGAACGTGGCGCTGGATGTGGACCTGAAGGCGCCGCGCCGCGTGTTCGTGAAGGGCAGGGGCCTGGACGCCGAACTGTCGCTGGACGCCCACGTCGGCGGCACGACCCAGCATCCAGAGCTGTCGGGCGTCGCGCGGCTGGTGCGCGGCGACTACGACTTCGCGGGCAAGCGGTTCGTGTTCGATACGCGGGGCGTCGTCTATCTGGCGAGCTCTGCCGAGCGCATCCGGCTGGATCTGACCGCCACGCGCGACGACCCGACGTTGACCGCGGTGATCCGCATCCAGGGCACGGCGGCGAAGCCCGAGATCACGCTCACATCGACGCCCGTGCTGCCGAGCGACGAGGTGCTGTCGCAGGTGCTGTTCGGCTCGTCGGCCTCGCAGCTGTCGCCGGTCGAGGCGGCGCAGATCGCCTCGGCGCTGGCGTCGCTGGCGGGCGGCGGCGGGCTGGACGTGATCGGGGGCCTGCGCGGGCTAGCCCACCTCGACCGGCTGACCTTCGGGAGCGGCGAGGCCGGTGGTCTGACGGTCGCGGGCGGCAAGTACCTCACCGACAACGTCTATCTGGAGATCATCGGCGGCGGGCGCGAGGGCCCGGCGGCGCAGGTGGAATGGCGGATCAAAAAGAGCCTGGCCATCGTCTCGCGGCTGGCGGGGCAGGGCGGCTCGCGCCTCTCGGTGCGCTGGCGCAAGGATTACTGAGCACGGCGTGACGCGATTTTCCGCCATTTCAGGGAACAACTTTCCCTTCGCGCTCGGTTAGGGTGGCGCTTATGCGTCTTGCCCCCGAAGACCGCGCCATCCTCGACCGCATCGCAGCCGAAGGCGGCGCGATCGTGCAGCGCGCCGTGGACTGGTGCTCCATCAATTCCGGCAGCCGGAACCTCGAAGGCCTTGAGCGCCAGCGTGCGGCGCTGGTCGATGCGCTGGCGGTCCTGCCCGCCGCGCCCATCGACGTACCGCTGACGCCCACCATCGAGATCGGCGCCGACGGCCGCGAGCGTGAGCTGGCGCATCCGGCTTCCATCGCCGTGGTGGTTCGCCCGGAGGCCAAGGTGCAGGTCGTCCTGACGGGCCACTACGACACCGTCTATCCGCCGGAGAGCCGCTTCCAGTCGGTGAAGACCCGGCCGGACGGCGCCCTGCACGGGCCGGGGATCGCCGACATGAAGGGCGGGATCAGCGTCATGCTGGCCGCGCTGCAGTCGTTCGAGGCGCATCCGGATGCGAAGAATGTCGGCTACCGGGTTCTGCTCTCGCCCGACGAGGAGATCGGCTCCATCGCCTCGGCGGGGGTGCTGGCCGAGTTCGGGGCGCTGGGGCACGTCGGCATGACCTATGAGCCCGCGATGAGTGACGGCGCGCTGGCCGCCGAGCGCAAGGGCTCGGGCAACTTTCATGTGCGGGTGACCGGCAAGGCAGCCCATGCGGGGCGGGATTTCGCGGCCGGGCGCAATGCCATGGCGACCGCCGCGCGGATCGCGGTGGCGCTGGATGCGCTGAACGGCAAGCGCGACGGGGTGACGCTGAATGTCGCCCGCATCGACGGCGGCGCGCCGCTGAACATGGTGCCCGACAACGCCGTCCTGCGCTTCAACGCCCGCTTCCCCGATGCGGCGGCCTGCCACTGGGTCGAATTCGCCATCGCCGAGGCGCTGAAGGCGGAGCGGCGCGAGGGCATCACCGTCGACCTGCACGGCGGCGTCACGCGGCCTGCCAAGCCCTTCACCGACGCCCAGACGCAGCTATTCGCCGCCGTGCAGAAGGCGGGCGCGCTGCTGGACCAGTCGATCAGCTGGAAACCTTCCGGCGGGGTTTGCGAGGGCAACAACCTGTTCGCGGCGGGCCTGCCGAATGTCGATACGCTGGGCGTGCGCGGCGGCGACATCCATTCCGAGGCCGAGTTCGCCTGGCCGGAGAGCTTCGTCGAGCGCGCGCAGCTGTCCGCGCTGATCCTGATGAAGCTGGCCGGCGGCGAGATCGACGGCCCGGCGCTGCGCAAGGCGATGGAGGCCTGATGCTGGTCGTTCGCCCCGCCGGCCCCGCGGACTTCGATGCGCTGATGGAGCTGGCCGAACTTTCCGGCCGCGGCTTCACCAGCCTGCCCGCCGACGAGCCGACCCTGCGCGAGCGGCTGACGCTGTCGGAGCTCAGCTTCGCCGGAAACGTCGCCGCGCCGGAGGCCTGGTACAGCCTGATGCTGGAGGACCTCGAGACCGCCGAGGTCATCGGCGTTGCGGGCGTGAAGGCGGGGGTCGGCCTGAAGCGGCCGTTCTTTTCCTTCCGCGTCGTGACGCTGGCGCAGTCCTCGCCGATCCTGGGGATGCGGTTCGATCACCAGGCGCTGGTGCTGGTGAACGAGTGCGCGGGCTGGACGGAGGTTGGTTCGCTGTTCCTGAAACCCGAGCGCCGCCACGGCGGGGCTGGCAAGCTGCTGGCCCAGAGCCGCTACATGCTGATCGGCATCGAGCCCGAGAAGTTCGCCGAGACGGTGCTGGCCGAGCTGCGCGGCTGGTTCGATGAGGATGGGACCTGCCCGTTCTGGGAGCACGTCGCCTATCGCTTCTTCCATCTGCCGTTCGACGAGGCCGACCTGATGAGCGCCTCGACCGACGGCCAGTTCATCCTCGATCTCGCGCCGCGCCACCCGATCTACGTTGAGCTGCTGCCGGACTCCGCGCGCGAGGCCATCGGCAAGGTGCACCGCGAGGGCGAGGGCGCGCGGGTGATGCTGGAGCGCGAGCGGTTTCGCTACTCGGGCCTCGTCGACCTGTTCGACGCCGGGCCGACGATGACCTGTGTGCGCGACGACATCGACACGGTGCGCGAAGCGAAGCGCCTGCGACTGAAGATCGGGACCGACGTGGGCGAGGCGGTCGGCCTCGTCACCACCCACGAGATCGGCCGCTTCAGAGGCGTGCGCGTCCCGGTGGCGGTAGACGGCGATACGGCGGTGATCTCGCCCGAGGCCGCCGAAGCGTTGCGGGTGCGCGGCGGGGACGTGGTGAGGGTCAAGACATGAGCCGGGGCCTCTTCATCGCCGGACGCTGGCGCGAGGGCAGGGGCGCGGGGTTCGCCTCGACCGACCCCGCCACGGGTGAGACGGTTTGGCAGGGCGCCGCGGCCGACTTTCGCGATGTGGCCGAGGCGGTGCATGCCGCTCGGGCCGCCTTCCACGACTGGGCCGATCGGCCGCGAGCCGAACGGATCGAGGCCCTGCGACGCTACAAGACGGCGCTGGAGGAACGGCGCGGGGCCTTCGCCGAGGCGCTGTCGCGGGAGACTGGCAAGGCTTTGTGGGAGACGACGGCCGAACTCGGCTCGATGATCGGCAAGGTGGAGATATCGATCGCCGCCTATGACGAGCGAACCGGCGTGAAGACCTCGGACACGGCGTTCGGGCGGGCGGTGCTGCGCCACCGGGCGCACGGGGTGATGACGGTGCTGGGGCCGTTCAACTTCCCCGGCCACCTGCCCAATGGCCACATCGTGCCTGCGCTGCTGGCGGGCGATACGGTGGTGTTCAAGCCCTCCGAGGAGACGCCGCTGGCCGGCGAGTTGATGGTCGAGGCGTTCGAGGCGGCGGGGCTGCCGTCGGGCGTCATCAACCTGGTGCAGGGCGCGCGTGAGACAGGCGCGGCGCTGCTGGAGCAGGAGATCGACGGCCTGCTCTTCACAGGCTCGGCGCAGGCGGGCGCGGTGTTCCGCAAGAAGTTCGCTGACCGGCCCGACGTGATCCTGGCGCTGGAGCTGGGCGGCAACAACCCGTTGGTCGTCTGGGACGTGAGCGATGCGGAAGCCGCCGCCACGCACGTCGTCCAGTCGGCCTTCGTCACCACCGGCCAGCGCTGCTCCTGCGCACGGCGGCTGATCGTACCGGCGGGGCAGGCGGGAGACGAGATCGTCGAGGCGGTGGCGGCGCTGGCCGACCGGCTGGTGACCGGGCCTTGGAACGGTGAGGCCGAGCCCTTCATGGGCCCGCTGATCTCGGCGCGGGCGGCGGAGGGCGCGCGGACGGCGTTTGAGCGCCTCGGCGGCGATGTTATCCGCGAGATGACGCCAGTGCAGAGGCTCTCGACGGCGTTCGTGACGCCGGGGATTGTTGATGTGACTGAGGTGGACACGCCGGACGAGGAGATTTTCGCGCCGGTTCTGCAGGTACGACGGGTGGCGACCTTCGATGAGGCGCTGATCGCGGCGAACGCGACGCGATACGGGCTGTCGGCCGGACTTATCTCTGATGATCCAAAGCTTTGGGAGCGTTTCCTTACGCGGATAAAGGCCGGTGTAGTGAACGTCAATCGGCCAACCACGGGCGCGGCGGGGACGATGCCGTTCGGCGGGCTGGGCCTGTCCGGCAACCACCGGCCAAGCGCCTATTACGCCGCCGACTACTGCGCCTATCCGGTCGCCAGCTTCGAAGCGGCGGGCGTGGTCTCAACCTTGGGTGAGATCAAGGGGCTGCGCGGGTGAAGGCCGTCGAGGCCAACGCCGACGGCCTGGTCGGGCCGACCCACTCCTACGCGGGCCTCGCGCCCGGCAATCTGGCCAGCGAGTTCAATGCGGGCGAGGTCTCCAACCCCCGCGCGGCGGTGTTGGAGGGCTTGGCCAAGATGCGTCGCCTCGCCGATTGGGGCGTGCCGCAGTTCGTCCTGCCGCCGCACGAGCGGCCGCTGATCCCCTTCCTGCGAGGCGTGGGGTTTGGCGGCTCGGACGCTCAGGTGCTGGAGAGCGCCTGGAAGAAGGCGCCCGCGCTCGCCGCCGCTGCCTGTTCGGCCTCGGCCATGTGGGCGGCGAACGCGGCGACAGTGACGCCCTCAGCCGACGCCAGGGACGGCCGCGTCCACTTCACGCCCGCCAACCTCGTCACCCACCTGCACCGCAGCCTCGAGGCGGACCAGACCACGACCATCCTGCGTGGGCTGTTCCCGGATGAGCGCCGCTTCGCCGTGCATGAGCCGCTGCACGCCCAGTCGCACTTCTCCGACGAGGGCGCGGCCAACCATGTGAGGCTGTGCGCCGACCACGGCGAGCCGGGCGTCAACCTGTTCGTCTTCGGCCGGGGCGCCTGGGAGCCGTGGAGCGGCGTCTATCCGGCGCGCCAGACGCGGGAGTCGTTTGAGGCTATCGCTCGGCGCCATGGCGCGAAGACGGCCGTGTTCGCTCGGCAAGGGCGGGCGGCGATCGACGCCGGGGCCTTCCACAACGACGTGGTCTGCGTGGGGACGCGGATGACGCTGTTCTTCCACGAGCTCGCCTTCGACAACCGCGCCGAGGTGGAGGGAGATATCCGTCGCGTCGCTCAAGGGTTCGAGCCGCAGTTCGTCGAGATCGCCAACGCCGAGTTGCCGATCGAGGACGCGGTGAAATCCTATCTCTTCAACTCGCAGCTCCTGGCGCTGCCCGGTGATGATCGACTGACGCTGCTGGCCCCCGTTGAAGCGCGGGAGAACCTCCGCGCCCGCGCCGCCGCCGAGGCGGTCGCCGCCTCCAACGGGCCAATCGGACGGGTGGAGTATGTCGATGTCCGCCAGAGCATGAAGAACGGCGGCGGCCCGGCGTGCCTTCGGCTGCGGGTGGTGCTGACTGACGATGAGCTGGCCGCCGCCAATCAGGCCCAGCGGTTCGATCCGGGGCTGCATGAGCGGCTGAAGGGATGGGCCGAGCGCCACTATCGGGACCGTCTCGCGCCCGCTGATCTGGCCGACCCGAAGCTGCTGGATGAAAGCCGCGCGGCCCTGGATGAGCTGACTCAAATCCTCGACTTGGGCTCAAGCTTTTACCCGTTCCAACGCTGACTTCGCGTAGGCTTGGCTGCCGCGCGTGAAGACCCGGTCAGAAGGCAGGATGGCGTCGATGGGGACGTCTTGCGCCTTCTCCAGCCGCTCATAGATCGGCGCGAAGTCCTGCAGCGTGGCGTCGAGCAGGACCTGTAGCGAGGGGATCACGAAATAGACCTGCTGGAAGTCGTCGATGCGGTAGGGCGTGCGCATCAAGCGTTCGAGGTTGAAGCCCAGCCGGTTGGGGGAGGGATCGTCGAGCGCGAACACGCTCTCGGCCCGCGAGGAGACGATGCCGGCGCCGTAGATGCGCAGGCCCGCCTTCGTCTCCATCAGGCCGAACTCGACGGTGTACCAGTAGAGCCGCGCCAGGTTGTGCAGCCGCCCCAGCTGCATCGCTCGTTCCCCGCCGCGCCCGTAGGCCTGCATGTAGTCGGCGAAGACAGGGTCGGTCAGCATCGGCACGTGGCCGAACACGTCGTGGAAGATGTCCGGCTCCTGCAGGTAATCCAGTTGCTCGGGCGGGCGGATGAACTGGCCGGCCGGGAAGCGGCGGTTGGCGAGATGCTCGAAGAAGACCTCGTCCGGCACGAGCCCCGGCACGGCCACGACGGTCCAGCCGGTGAGGCGCTGAAGCTCCTCGTTGATGCGGGCGAAATCGGGGATGCCCCCGCGATGCAGGTCGAGCGCGTCGAGCCCTTTGAGGAACTCGTCGGACGCGCGGCCGGTCAGGAGCGCGGTCTGGCGCTCGTAGAGGACATCCCAGACCTTGTGCTCGCCCTCCGTGTAGGACGACCAGGCCTGGTCGATAGTCCAGTCCGCGGCCGCACCGGGAGGCGGGCCGCTGCTAAATCCGTCAGCGCTCATGACGAGGAGATTACGTCCGCGCGCGCGAAAAGTTCGTTCTGACAGCGCCGCTATAGGGCCTCTCGGCGGAAGAACCTTGCGCCCTAGTGCGTGATCCGGGGCCGCATGTGGTAGTGGCCGTCCTCGAAGCCTTCGAACAGCAGGGCCGCGTGAGGGTGACCCACCGGCTGGCCTGAGTCGTCGGGCAGCAGGTTCTGCTCGGATACATAGGCGACGTAGGTGTTCTGATCGTTCTCGGCGAGCAGGTGGTAGAACGGCTGGTCCTTGCGCGGCCGGATCTCTTCGGGGATCGACTCCCACCACTCCTCGGTGTTGGCGAACTCGGGGTCCACGTCGAAGATCACGCCACGGAACGGGAAGATCCGGTGCCGGACCACCTGGCCGATTGCGAACTTGGCGAGATGCGCGTTCATGACCCGACTCATACGCCCCGTCTCCTGACTATAAGCTGAACGTAGGTGTAAGGGACCGTTTGTTGTAGGCGCCGCTTTCGGCGGCCGGACCGGTTCGCTATGGTCGACCCGAAATGAGGCGCCGAGCTCCGGCGTCTGCGAGACGGGTGACAGACCATGTCGGAGGCGCCGCGAGCGCCCGGCGAAGCCCAGTGGGGCCGCCGGCGTCCGCCGGGCGAGACGCCGAACTACGCGGCGCTCGATCTTGGCACCAACAACTGCCGATTGCTGATCGCCACCCCGACGCCGGGCGGTTTTCGCGTCGTCGAAGCCTATTCCCGCATCGTGCGGCTGGGCGAGGGGCTGGGCGCGAGCGGGCGGCTGTCCGAAGCGGCCATGGAGCGGGCGATGGCGGCGCTGAAGGTCTCCGCCGAGAAGGTCCGCCGCCGAAAGGCCGTCCGCGTAAAGGCGATCGCTACCCAGGCGTGCCGCATGGCCGAGAACGGTCCCGCTTTCGTCGAGCGCGTGCGGCAGGAAACGGGGTTGAAGCTGGAGATCATCACGCCCCGTGAGGAGGCCCAGCTCTCCGTGGCGGGCTGTGTGACGCTGCTGGACCGGAGCGCGGACGCCGCGCTGGTCGTGGACGTCGGCGGCGGCTCGACGGAGCTGTCCTGGGTGGACCTGAAGGGTGACGGGCTGGATGCGCGACCGCGCCAGTTCGCGGCCTGGCGCCTGCCGATCAAGGCGTGGCTGTCGATCCCCGTGGGGGTGGTCACGCTGGCCGAGGAATTCCCCGAGCACGGGACCGATCAGCACGGCTGGTTCAGGGCTATGGTCGACTCGGTGAAGGCGCGCATCGACGGATTCCGCCACGCCGAGCCGCTGCGAGAGCTGTTCGACGGCGGGCGGGCGCATCTGGTCGGCACTTCCGGCGCAATCACCAGCCTGGCGGGCTTGCACCTCGGTCTGCCGCGTTACGACCGCGCCCAGGTCGATGGCCTGTGGATGACCCGCCACGACTGCGAGGCCGCCGCCGATCGGCTGCTGACGCTGACGCCCGAGCAACGCGCCGGCGAGCCTTGCATCGGCCCGGACCGCGCCGACCTCGTGTTGGCGGGCGCGGCCATCCTGCAGGCTGTGCAGGAGCTGTGGCCCTGCGAGCGCGTCCGCGTCGCCGACCGAGGCCTGCGCGAAGGCCTGCTGATGAGCCTGATGAGCGAACGCAAGAAACCGCGTCGCCGTCGGCGTCGTGGCCCCAGGGCGGAGGCGGCCTGATGGCGGACGAGCCTCCCAAACGCCGGATGGTGCGCCCACCGACGGGCGGTGAAGAAGGCGGCCGCTCCCGGCCCGCGCGGCTGAAGACGGCGACTGGACGCACGGCGTCGTCGCAGGCGTGGCTGGAGCGCCAGATCAACGACCCGTTCTCGGCACGCGCCCGGGCCATGGGCTATCGCTCGCGCGCGGCCTTCAAACTGACGGAGATCGATGAGCGCTTCCGGCTGCTGAAGCGGGACGCGAAGGTTATCGATCTCGGCTGCGCGCCGGGCGGCTGGGTGCAGGTGGCGTTGCAGCGAGGAGCGGGCAGGGTGGTCGGCGTCGACCTGCTGCCCATCAACCCGCCGCTGCCGGACGCGCAGATCGTGCAGATGGATTTCACCGACCCGGACTGCCCGGCGAAGCTGCTGGACCTGCTGGGCGGGCCACCCGACGTGGTGCTGTCCGACATGGCGCCGAACACCGTCGGCCACAAACAGACCGATCACCTGCGGATCATGAACCTGATCGAACTCGCCGCCGATTTCGCCATCGAAGTCCTCAAGCCCGGCGGCGCCTTCGTCACCAAGGCCTTCCAGGGCGGCGAGACAGCGGCGGTGATCGCGCTCCTCAAGAAGCACTTCGCCGACGTGCGGATGGTGAAACCCAAGGCCAGCCGGGCGGAAAGCTCAGAGGTCTATTTCGTGGCGACGGGGTTCGGAAAAACTGGAAAACCCGGATAATCTGGGTTATATGACTGACATGTCCAAGCTCTCTGTCACCTCCGCTGAATTCCAGAAGGCGTTCGGCCGCTACCGTGAAGTCGCCCAACGCGAGCCGGTTACGATCACCAATCACGGCCGGGACAGCCTGGTGCTGCTTTCCGCCGATGAGTACCACCGACTGAAGCGACGGGATCGGGTAGCTCTGCGCGTAGAGGACCTGAGCGAAGAGGACATCCATGCCATTCTGACGGCGGAAATCCCGCCGGAAGCTTCTCAGTACGATCATGAGATGAGCAGCTAGCGAATGGCGATCCCAGAGCCGAAACCCGGCCTGGTCATTCGCTACAGCTATCTCTGGAATGATGAAGCCGAGCGAGGGCGGGAGGAAGGACGCAAGGACCGCCCTTGCGTGGTCATCCTCGCTGTTCAGACGGTGAATGGGCAGACTGTGGTCACGGTGGCTCCCACGACCCATACGCCGCCTTCCGCACCGGGCGAGGCGGTCGAGATTCCTCCAGCGGTCAAGCTACGTCTTGGACTGGATGATCAACGGTCCTGGGTCGTCACCACAGAGGTGAATCGCTTCGCCTGGCCTGGAATCGATCTGCGTCCCGTTTCTCGCGAGAAACGCGATGTCTTCGCCTTCGGCTACGCTCCAGGCGCCTTGGTAGAAGCGATCAGACGGCAGATCGCCGTGCGTCGGAGGGTTCGGATCGTTTCGCGCGCGGAATGACAACTTTCCGCTCGCGCCCTTCCCCTCCCGCGATCCGACCGCTATACCGCGCCCGCAAAACGGAGAGTCTCATGGAGATTCGCGAAGGGCTTACCTTCGACGATGTTTTGCTCGAACCCGGTCCGTCGGAGGTCATGCCGACGCAGGTCACGACCGAGACTAGGCTTACGCGTGAAATCGGCTTGAACATCCCGATCGTGTCCGCCGCCATGGACACGGTGACCGAGAGCCGGCTGGCCATTGCGATGGCCCAGGCGGGCGGGATGGGGATCCTTCACCGCAACCTCAGCATCGAGGAGCAGGCCGACCAGGTCCGCGAGGTCAAGCGCTACGAAAGCGGCATGGTCATCAACCCGCTGACCATCTCGCCTTCGACGACGCTCGGCGAAGTCCGCGAGATCAAGGCGCGTCGCCGGATCAGCGGTTTCCCGGTCGTCGACGACAAGGGCAAGCTGGTCGGCATCCTGACCAACCGCGACATGCGTTTCGAGACCGACGCCAAGGCGCCGGCGTCGGCGATCATGACGCGGGAGAACCTGATCACGGTCCGTGAGGGCTGCTCGCAAGACGAGGCCCGCGCCTTGCTTCGACAGCACAAGATCGAGCGCCTGATCGTCACCGACGACGAGGGCCACGCGGTCGGCCTGATCACCGTCAAGGACATGGAAAAGGCCGAGGCCTATCCGCTGGCCGCCAAGGACGAGAAGGGCCGCCTGCGGGTCGGCGCGGCGTCCACTGTCGGCGATGCGGGTTTCGAGCGGTCGATGGCGCTGATCGAGGCTGGCGTGGACGTGGTCGTGATCGACACCGCCCACGGCCATTCCAAGCAGGTCAGCGATGCGGTGGCCAGGCTCAAGCGCGAGACCAACCGCGTGCAGATCGTGGCCGGCAACGTCGCGACCTATGACGGCGCCCAGGCTTTGATCGACGCGGGCGCGGACAGCATCAAGGTCGGCATCGGGCCGGGCTCCATCTGCACTACCCGGATCGTGGCGGGCGTGGGCGTGCCGCAGCTGACGGCCATCGCCGAGGCGGTGCGGGCGGCGGGCAAGGCGGGCGTGCCGGTGATCGCCGATGGCGGCATCAAGTATTCGGGCGATCTGGCCAAGGCTATCGCCGTCGGCGCCTCGGCGGCCATGATGGGCTCGATGTTCGCGGGCACCGAAGAAGCGCCGGGCGAGGTGTTCCTCTATCAGGGCCGCTCCTACAAGTCGTACCGGGGCATGGGTTCGGTCGGTGCGATGGCGCGGGGGTCGGCGGATCGGTACTTCCAGAAGGAAGTGCAGGACGCGCTGAAGCTGGTGCCGGAGGGCATCGAAGGCCAGACGCCGTTCAAGGGGCCGATCGCGCCGGTGCTGCATCAGCTTGTCGGGGGCTTGAGGGCGGCCATGGGCTATGTGGGCGCGCCGACCATCGAGCTGTTCCAGAAACGGGCGAAGTTCGTGCGCATCACCGGCGCCGGTCTTCGCGAAAGCCATGTGCACGATGTGATGATTACGCGTGAGGCGCCGAATTATCCGAGCGCAGTCTGACATCCCTGGGGAGGGGCGAAACGATGACCTTTGAACTGACGATGCTGGCCTGGACGCTGGTCCTGGCCTTTGTGCAGATCCTGCTTTTCGACGTCGCCCGCACGAAGCAGTACGGGATGAAGTGGAACACCGGTCCGCGCGACGAGGACATGCCCCCGCTGACGCCGATGGCCAACCGGCTGCGGCGCGCGCAGGACAACCTCTATGAGACCCTGCCGCTGTTCATCGCCTTCGTGCTGATCGCCCATGTGGCGCAGCGCGACGGGACGCTGACGCACTGGGGCACGCTGATCTATCTGCTCGGCCGCATCGTCTATGTACCGCTGTATGCCTACGGCGTGCGGCAGGTGCGCTCGCTGGTGTGGATCGTGAGCCTGGTGGGCCTGATCATGGTGGCTTGGGCCGTTCTGGCCTGATCGGAGCAGGGTTTGCGAGACGGCGGGCGGCTTTCGGCGGCAATAGAGGTTCTCGAGGATATCGAGCTGCGCCACCGGCCCGCCCGCCTGGCGCTGAAGGCCTGGGGCGAGGCCTCGCGGTTTGCGGGGTCGAAGGACCGGGCCTTCGTGTCCGGCCTCGTGCTGGATGCGCTTCGGCGCCGACGCTCGCTTGGCTGGATGATGGGGACTGAGGCGCCTCGCGCGGTGGCGCTGGCGGCGCTCCGGTTTTCCTGGGACTGGTCGCTGGAGCGGATTGTGTCGGCGGCCTCGGAAGAGCCGCATGGCCCGGGTGGGCTGGCCGTCGAGGAACTCGGCGCGCTGGAAACGCCGCGGTCGCTGGATGACGCGCCGCTGCCGGTGCACGGCGACTATCCCGACTGGCTCGATCCGCATCTGGAGCGCGTGTACGGCGAGGCGAGAGCGCAGGAGGCCGCGGCGCTGGCTGAACGCGCGCCGGTGGACCTGCGGGTGAACCTCATCAAGACCGACCCGCAGCGGGCGGCGAAGGTGCTCGAGCCGTTGAAGGCCGAACACGTCGCGTTGCTGGCGCAGGCCTTCCGCATCGCCGCGCCCGATCCGACCGAGCGCGCGGGCTCCGTCGAGACCATCCCGGCCTTCGGCAAGGGCTGGTTCGAGGTGCAGGACCTCGGCTCCCAGCTCGCCGCCGCGGCTGCCGGCGAGGTGAAGGGCAAGCAGGTGCTCGACTTCTGCGCCGGGGGCGGGGGCAAGACGTTGGCGCTGGCCGGGGCGATGGGCAACACGGGCCAGCTCTACGCCTACGACAACGACGCGCGCCGGATGGCCGACCTGATCCCTCGGGCCACGCGGGCCGGGGTGCGCAACCTGCAGGTCCGTTCGCCGGTGGAGAAGGACCCGCTGCGGGGGCTGGAAGGCAAGATGGACGTGGTCTTCGTCGATGCGCCTTGCACCGGCACCGGCACCTGGCGGCGCCATCCGGACACCAAATGGCGGCTCACGCCTGAACAGCTGGAACGTCGCATGGCCGAACAGGACAAGGTGCTGGACGAGGCCGCGCCGCAGGTGAAGCCGGGCGGGCGGCTGGTCTATGTCACCTGCTCGATCCTGGCCGAAGAGAACGAGGACCGGCTGGCGGCCTTCCGCGAGCGGCATCCGGGGTTCGCCGTGAAGCACATCGACCTTGCCGACCTGCCGACCACGCCGGAGGGCTACCTGCGCATGACGCCGCTGCGCACAGGCACGGACGGCTTTTTCGTCGCCGTGCTGGAGCGCTCGGCGTGACGGGCGGGCGATTCCCGATTAGGACCCTGCCATGACATCCGAGCCCAACCACCAGCGCGTCCTGATCGTCGATTTCGGCAGCCAGGTGACCCAGCTCATCGCCCGGCGGGTGCGCGAGAGCGGCGTCTATTGCGAGATCCATCCCTACGACAAGGTCGAGGCCATTCTCGACGACTTCGCCCCCAGGGCGGTGATCCTGTCGGGCGGTCCGGCCTCGACGACGGAGGAGGAGAGCCCCGCCGTCAGCAAGCGCATCTTCGAGCTCGGCGTGCCGGTGCTGGGCGTCTGCTACGGCGAACAGACCATGGTGCGTGAGCTCGGCGGTCAGGTCGAAGGCGGCCACCACCGCGAGTTCGGCCGCGCGGAAATCGTCATCACCGGCGAGAGTCCGCTGTTCGCCGGGATCGGGGCGGTGGATCATCGCGAGCCGGTGTGGATGAGCCACGGCGACCGCATCACCTCTATCCCGCAAGGCTTTGAAGTCATTGCGACTTCCGAAGGCTCGCCCTTCGCCGCCATCGCCGACGAGAAGCGCCGCTTCTACGGCGTCCAGTTCCACCCGGAGGTGGTCCACACGCCGCGCGGGGCGATGATCTACCGCAACTTCACCCACGGCATTGCTGGGCTGAGCGGCGACTGGACCATGGCGGCCTTCCGCGAGGAGGCCGTGCAGCGCATTCGGGCCCAGGTCGGCAAGGGCCGCGTGGTCTGCGGGCTGTCGGGCGGGGTGGATTCCTCGGTGGCGGCGGTGCTGATCCACGAGGCCATCGGCGACCAACTGACCTGCGTCTATGTCGACACCGGCCTGATGCGGCTGGGCGAGAGCGAGCAGGTGGTGAACCTGTTCCGCCACCACTACAACATTCCGCTGATACACGTTGATGCATCTAAGGATTTCCTCGGCGCGCTGGCGGGCGTCAGCGACCCCGAGACCAAGCGCAAGACCATCGGACGCCTCTTCGTGGAAGTCTTCGACCGCGAAGCCGCCAAGATCGAAGGCGCCGAGTTCCTGGCCCAGGGCACCCTCTATCCTGACGTCATCGAAAGCGTCTCGGCGCGCGGCGGCCCTTCGGCGGTGATCAAGAGCCACCATAACGTCGGCGGCCTGCCGGACTTCATGAAGCTGAAGCTGGTCGAGCCACTGCGCGAACTCTTCAAGGATGAGGTCCGCGCGCTGGGCGTCGAACTGGGCCTGCACCCCGATTTCGTCGGCCGCCATCCGTTCCCGGGGCCGGGTCTCGCCATCCGCATCCCCGGCGAGATCACGCCCGAGAAGGTCGAGGTGCTGCAACAGGCCGACGCCATCTACCTAGAGGAAATCCGCAAGGCCGGCCTCTACGACCAGATCTGGCAGGCTTTCGCCGTGTTGCTTCCGGTGAAGACGGTCGGCGTCATGGGCGACGCCCGCACGTACGAAAACGTGCTGGCCCTGCGCGCGGTGACCTCCACCGACGGCATGACCGCCGACTTCTTCGAATTCCCCTGGGACGTGCTCGGCAAGACCGCCACGCGGATCATCAACGAGGTTCGGGGTGTGAATCGTGTGGTCTATGACGTGACCAGCAAGCCGCCGGGCACGATCGAGTGGGAGTGAGGCTGAGCGTCACCGCTCGGCGGGATGGAGGGCGTTCCAGGCGATCGCGAAGACGACCCCTATCGCAAAACCGATCAGCGCGGTGATGGCGACCAGCATCGCCGCCGTGGGTAGGGCGAAGGGCTGGATCGTCATGAACGGCGCGATGAAGTGCAGCCCCAGTATGAAGTCGATGACGGCCTGGGCCACGCCAAAGGCGACGAGGGCCGCCCAGCAGAGATGGAACAGACCAAGCACCACGCCGAACGCCAAACCGGCCTTGATGGGGTTGATCGCACGCATGAGAGGTCTCCCGTGTTGCGTGACACAATCTCGACCGTTCGAGGGGGCGCGGCCTTGAGGGAGATCAACCTTTGCTGGGGAGGCGACGAATGCGCGTGACAATCTACGGCATCAAGGCGTGCGACACGATGAAGAAGGCGCGCGGCTGGCTGGATGAGCGCGGCGTCGCGTATGACTTCCATGACTACAAAACGGCAGGCATTGATGCGGCGACGCTGAAGCGGTGGGCGGGCGAGGTTGGCTGGGAGACGCTGCTGAACCGCTCGGGCACGACCTTTCGGGCGTTGCCGGAGGCCGACAAGCAGGGGCTGGATGAGGCCAAGGCCATCGCGCTGATGGTCCGTCAGCCCTCGATGATCAAGCGGCCGGTGCTGGAGACGGGCAAGGCCCTGCTCGTCGGCTTCAAGCCCGAGCGCTATGCGGATGCTTTCGCCTGAGCGGCGAGGTCTCCGGCATCAGGAACACGACCGGCAGGATGCACAGGGCGACCAGCGCGATCATCGCGCCAGGCGCCATGGCTGAGCCGGTGCGTCCCATCAGGACCTGGGCGATGAAGGGGGTGAGGCCGCCGAAGATGGCGGTCGCGCCGGTCGCGCCGAGCGCCAGGCCGCTGAGGCGGCCCTCGCCGGGGAACTGCTCGGCCGTGGCGACGGCGCCCACCGCGCTCACTCCGCCCGCGACGCAGGCCAGGATGACGGCGCCGAACAGGGCCTGCCACTTCGACGCGCTGGCCATCAGGGCGAACATGGTCATCGGCAGGACGGCGCTGCAGACGGCGAGTGCGATCAGCACCGGCTTGCGGCCGAACCTGTCGGACAGGGCGCCCGTCACGGGAGTGACGAGGATCACCGCCACCGCCGCGATGGTGGACAGCCAGAGCGCATCGCCCTCGCCCAGCGTCCCGATGGTCGTCAGGAAGGCCGGCACATAGGTGATGCCGACGTAGTAGGTGATCGACCCCAGCGCCGAGATGGCGAACGCCCGCGCCACGCCGACGCGGTGATAGGCCAGCGTGTAGCGCACGGGGTGACGGGGCACGGTTCCCTGGTCCTGCTGGCGCTCGAAGTCGGGCGACTCCTGCATGGTCGACCGCGCGATCCAGACGCTCGAAGCCAGCAACGCGCCGACGAAAAACGGGATCCGCCAGCCCCAGGAATCGAGGTTGGCGGCGCTCAGGGCATGGACAGTGAGGGCGGAGAGGCCGACCGCCAGCAGGGCGCCGATCTCGCTGGCCGCGGAGGCCGAGGAGGTGATCAGCCCGCGCCGCTCCGGCCGCGCGCCCTCCAGCAGATAGGCGACGACGCCGGTGTACTCGCCGCCGACCGAGAACCCCATCACGCAGCGCAGGAGAAGCAGCAGCCAACCGGCCAAGGGGCCGATCTGCTCGCGGGTCGGCAGCAGCGCGGTGACCAGCATGGCCAGCGTCATCATCGCCACCGACGCCAGCATCATGCGGCGGCGGCCATAGCGGTCTCCGATGTGGCCGAAGACGACGGCGCCCAGCGGCCGCATCAGGTAGGCGATGGCGAAACCGCCCAGCGTTGCGACTAACGAGCCGTTGCCGCCACCGAAGAACACCCGCGACAGGACGGTCGCGAAGTAGAGGTAGAGGGTGAAGTCGTACCACTCGACGATGGTCGAGAAGGCCGCGACCGCCATCGACCCGCGCGACATCCCCGGTCTGATGGTGTCGGTCATGTGGAGAGCGCTTCGGCCAGATCGACCTTTTGTGCGCGCTTGGCGGCCTGGAAGGCGGGGCGGGCCTTGAGCCGCTCCCAGTAGGCGCCGATGGCGGGCGAGGCGGTTTCCAGCAGGTTGAGGTGGTTGGCCAGCAGCAGGGCATAGCCGACGGAGATGTCCGCGCCCGTGAACCGGCCGGCGCAGAGCCACTCGGCGTCTGAAAGCGCGCGGTCGACGTGCTTGAGGCGCGCCAGGAACCAGCGGGCGTAGTCGTCAGCGGCCTTGTCGGCCCGGCCGGGCTCGAAGGCGCGGTAGCGGAGCACCAGCGTCTGCGGGAAGGTCAGCGTGGCCTCGCCGAAGTGCAGCCAGTTCAGCCAGGCGCCGTAGCTGGGATCGTCCTGCGAGACGGCCAGGTCGGTCGGGCCGTGGCGGGTCGCGAGGTACTGAACGATGGCCGCCGACTCCGTCATGAAGGTCTCGCCGTCGATCAGCGCCGGGATGGTGCCGAGCGGATTGACCTTCAGGTACTCCGGCGCTCGCACGCGCGGCGGAAACGGCAGCAGGTGGAGCTGGTAGGGGAGCCCCATCTCCTCCAGCGTCCACAGGGCGCGGAAGGAGCGGGCGTCGGGGCAGTGGTAGAGCTCTATCAAGAACCCGCCTTGTCCAGCGGCCGGTTGAACTCGGCCTCGATGATGATCTCGACGTCGTCGCTGACGCCCAGCACCGAGCCCGGCGCCGGGATGCCCATGCTGACGCCGTAGTCGGAGCGCTTCAACCACCCGTGCGCGGAGAAGCCGATCCGCGAGCCGCCGGGGTCATAGGCCTGCTTGCCGTAGCCGCCGTTGTAGGTGACGTCGAGCGTCACGGGCTTGGTGATCCCATGCAGGGTGAAGTCGCCGGTGACCCTGGCGGTCTTCGGGCCCGTCACCTCCACCTTCGTCGAGCGGAAGGTCATCTGCGGATAGGCGGTGGCGTCGAGCCACTCTTTGCCGGTCAGCTGCTCGTCGAAATTGAAGTCCTTGAACGGGTAGTTGGTCTGCAGCGAAGCGGCATCGATAGTGGCGTTCACGGTGGAGGCGGCCGGATTGGCGGGGTCGCCGGTCAGAGTCGCGTCGAAAGTCGTGAACCGCGCGGTCCAGTGGGAGAAGCCCATGTGGCTGACGCGGAAGTTCAGCGAGGCATGCGCGCGGTCGAGCTTGTAGGCGCCGGCCGGCGGCGCGCCGACGGGCTCGGGCATCGACTGGGCATGGGCGGAGCCGGCGAAAAGGACGACGGCGGCGAAGGCGGCGATGATCGGTTTCATGAACTAGTCCCTGTCAGGAGCGCCAAGCGGGAAGTAACTACGGAACGGACGAGCTTCCTCGACGCAGCGGGCGATGGAAGGCCGCGCCAACAGGCGTGAGCGGTAGGCGCGGACGGTTGGAAAACGGGCGTCGTCGATCTGATGCACCCAGTCGGCGTAGAAGAGCGACGGAGCGGCTGCGCAGTCGGCCATGCTGAAGGTCTCGCCCGCTGCCCAGGTGCGGCCCAGTAGCCGCTGCTCGAGCCAGCTGTAGGCTACTTCCAGCACGCGGGCGGCCTCTGCCAGCGCCTCCTCCTTGCGGCCGTCGGGGCGGAGGGATTCAAAGACCGGCTTTTGCATCTCGCCCATGACGTAGTTGTCGAAGACGCGGTCCATGAAGCGGACTTCCAGCGCCTCGTCGGGGTCGTCGGGAAGGAAGCGGGTCGGGCCTGGGTGATGCAGGTCCAGGTGTTCGATGATGATGCTGGATTCGACGATCACCTTGCCGTCGTCGACCAGCACCGGGAACTTGCCCGTTGGCCAGAGCGCCTGACGCTCTTCGTTGGCGCCGGGCTCCTCGAGGTTGCGGTAGGTGAAGGGCGTGTCGTTCTCGTAGAGCGCGATCAGCACCTTCTGGCTGTAGGACGAGAAGGGGTGGGAATAGAGGGTCAGGCTCATTTCAGGCTCTCCCCGACGCGGTCGAGCAGCAGGCCCGTGCCGTGCTCTCGGCTGCCGTTGTCGTCGTAACCGTCGAGGAAGGCGCCTTGTTCGGTGACGACCAGTCTGGCGCCTGAACCTTCGGGTTGCACCTCAATGGTGGCGAGCGACACGGAGATCTTCCGGTCGTCTTGGTGCATCTCGTAGGCGTAGACGATGCGCTCGCCCGGCACGATGTCGAAGTAGGTGGCGTCGAAGCTCGTGACCATGCCGCTCTTCCAGCGGCCGACCAGTTGCTCCTTGCCGCCGACGCGAAAGTCGAAGATGCGCTCGACCAGGGTCCATTGGTCGTTGGGGGCGGAGAACCAGGCCTCCTTGCCCTCGGCGCTCCCGAAGGCGGCGAACACGCGAGCGGGAGAGGCGTCGTAGGTCCGCTCAATGCGGAACATGCCGTGGGTGGTGAGGTCGGCCATCAGTCGTCCTTCGTTTCCTTGAGATATTCGGCGAGGCGGTCGAGGCGTTTTTCCCACTCGAGCCGCTGGTGATTGAGCCATTCCTCGGCCTTGCTAAGCGCGCCCGGTTGCATCTGGCAGGTGCGCACGCGGCCGACCTTTTCGGAGCGAATGAGGCCGCTCTCCTCCAGCACCGCGATGTGCTGCACGACGGCCGACATGGTCATGTCCAGCGGCTCGGCCAGCTGGCTGACGGAGGCGGGGCCGTGGCTCAAGCGCTCCAGCATCGCACGCCGGCCGGGATCGGCGAGCGCGTGGAACATGCGGTCCAAAGGCTGTTGCGAAAGGTTTAGCATTCGCTTAAGTGTTGCAGATCGCAATTCGAACCGCAAGCCCGAAGGAGACGTCCATGGCCGAACAATTCACCTTCCAGCGCACGCTCGATGCGCCGCGCCAGCGCGTCTGGGACGCCTTCACCAAACAGGAGCACCTGCAGCACTGGTGGGGGCCGGCGAACATGAAGAACGTCGTCCACACCTTCGACCTGCGCCCCGGCGGCATGCACCACTATTCGATGGACACGCCGAGCGGCGACACCTGGTGGGGCCGCTGGGTTTTTGAGGAAGTGAGCCCGCCCGAGCGGCTGGTGTTCATCAGTTCCTTCTCCGACGAGCAGGGCGGCGTCACCCGCGCGCCCTTCGCCGCCGATTTCCCCGCTGAGCTGCGCTCGGTCATCACCTTCGAGGAGAAGGATGGGAAGACGGTCGTCACCCTGACCGGCGGCCCGATCGGCGCATCCGACGCCGAACAGGCGTTCTTCGAGGGCATGAACGCCTCGATGCAGAACGGCTGGGGCGGGACGTTCGACGCACTGGCCGATTACCTCAAAACCCTCGCATAATCGCCGTCATCCCGGCCGCAGCGCAGCGAAGAGCCGGGACCCAGGGGCCGCGACTATGACTCCTGGGTCCCGGATCGGCCTTTCAGGCCGTCCGGGATGACGGAAGGAGGATGAACAAGGTTTAATGTCCGGGTCCGCATCCGTTCTGGCCCGCCGGCGCCTCTTTCCAGCATAGGCGACGGCGAGCACGCCGCGCTGCACCTGAGAGAAAGGGCCTTGCTATGGACGCCGACATCCTCATCCCAATCAGCTTTTTCCTGTTCCTGGCCGCGGTTATCCTCGTGCCGGGCTACCTCCGCTCGAAAGAAAAAGAACGGCTGCACGAGACGCTTCGCGTCGCCTACGAAAAGGGCCAGCCGGTTCCGCCCGAGATGATCGAGGCGCTGCAAAGCAACCGCCTTCGTCCGCAGCCCGACCGCGACCTGCGGCGCGGCATCGTCCTCCTGTGCGTCGCCGCGGCGATGGTGGTGTTCGGCCTGATGCTGAACCAGATCTCCGAGACCGAGGGTCATGCCCTGTGGCCGATCGTGGGCGGCGCGGCGTTCCCGGGCTTCATCGGCGTCGGCTACATCGCCTTTTGGCTCGCCAGCCGCCGCAAGACCGCTTGATCCGTCCGTAACCCAGCCCTTGGGGGGCGGCATGCAAGCAACGCGAACCATAGCAGGCCTGCACGACGTGGAGCTCGCCGCCCTGTCGGCGGCGGGCGACCGTCCGGCCTTCGGTGAGCTGGTCCGGCGGCACGGGTCCTCCGTGCGGGGCCTGCTTCGCCGGATGGGCGCCGAACCCTCGCTGGCCGACGACCTGGCGCAAGACGCCTTCCTCGCCGCCTTCGAGCGGATCGCGGAATTTCGCGGGGAGGGGACGTTCGTCGGATGGGTTCGGCGGATCGCGGCCCGGCTCTATATCCGGCGCTGGCGGCGTGAGGGGCTGACGGATCAGGCCGAAGGAGACCTCGAAGAGGTGACGGGCGGGGAGGCGATCGCCGCCTCGCGCATCGACCTCGATGAGGCGCTGAAGTCGCTCAGTCCTTCTGAACGAATGTGCGTCTCGCTCTGTTACGGCGCCGGGATGTCGCACGCGGAAGCGGCGGAAGCCTTGAATGCGCCACTGGGAACGGTCAAATCCCATGTCAAACGTGGTTTGGATAAGCTCAGGCTCAGGCTGGCGCCGCCGGCTGGGTCTTCGGACGGGAGGCGCGAACATGGCTGACCCCGATTTCGAACAGAGCCTGGTGAAGATGTTCGCCGAGGCGCCGTCGCTGCCGGACCCCGAAGGCTTTGCGCGTCTCGTGGAGGCGCGGCTGGACCGTGGCTGGAACCTGCGTCAGGCGCTGATCTGGAGCATGGGTCTGGCGGGCGGCGTCATCGGCTTCAGCCAGGTGTTCCCCACCCGCGTGCTGGCCCAGATGGGCGCGGCCTCGGAGGAGTCCAGGCGGGTGCTCGATCAGGGCATGACGAGCCTTTCGAACCTGCAGGGAAGCCTCGATACGCTGCCGCTCGGCGGTGAAGTGGTGTGGATGGCGGCCGCGCTCGGTGTTATTGCGCTGGCCTTCGCGATCACCCGCGCCGTCGAGGAGTTTTGAGGCTGTCAGCTCAACGCCAGGAAACCGTCCGGCGCATCACCGCGCCCGACATCGCCGCGCGCAAGGGCAAAGAGCCCATCGTGTGCCTCACCGCCTATACCGCGCCGATCGCCGAGCTGCTCGACGAGCACTGCGACCTGATGCTGGTAGGCGACAGCGTCGGCATGGTGGTCCACGGGCTGCCGAACACCGTCGGCGTCACGCTCGAGATGATGATCCTGCACGCCCAGGCGGTGATGCGGGGCTCCAAGCGGGCGATGGTCGTCGTCGACATGCCGTTCGGCTCCTACGAAGGCACGCCGGAGAAGGCCTACGAGAACGCCGCCCGGATCATGAAGGAAACGGGCGCCCAGGGCGTGAAGGTCGAGGCCGGGCCGACGGTGCCGGAAACCATCGAGCATCTGGTCAAGCGCGGCATCCCGGTCATGGGCCACGTCGGCCTTCGCCCGCAATCGGTGCTGGTCGACGGCGGCTTCAAGGCCAAGGGCAAGACCAACGAAGAGCGCAGCCGCATCATGGACGAGGCCGCCGCCGCCGCGAACGCCGGCGCCTTCGCGGTCGTCGTCGAGGGGGTGGCGGAAGACCTCGCCCGCGACATCACCGGGTCTATTGATGCGCCGACTATTGGGATCGGGGCCTCGTCAGGCTGCGACGGACAGATCCTGGTGACCGACGACATGCTCGGCCTGTTCGACTGGACCCCCAAGTTCGTGCGCCGCTACGCCGACCTGCGCGGGACCATCAGCAAGGCCGTTCAGGGCTATGCGGAAGACGTCCGCGCGAGGCGGTTTCCGGCCGCCGCCGAGACCTATTTTTCAAAGAAATAGCAGCGCATCCGGGGGGATCGGTGTCGCAGGGAGAAAAGCGGCTGGAAGCCATGCGGCGGAATGCTGCCGGCGACTGGAAGATCGCCGACGTGGAATTGGTCTGCCAAACGTTCGGCATCCGGTGCTCGCCGCCGCCGGGCGGAGGCTCGCACTACAGGCTCTCGCATCCATCCCGGCCCGAGTTGCTGACCATCCCTGCACGACGGCCGATCAAATCGGTGTATATTCGCAAGCTCGTAGCGTTTGTGGATGAGGTTCGGCACGACAGATGACCAGCGCTGACTACGCCATCATCATTGAGCCCCTGCCGAAGGACGAGGGCGGCGGCTATGTCGCCACGGTGCCCGATCTTCCCGGATGCATGTCTGACGGCGAGACGGACGTCGAGGCTCTCGAGAACGTCCATGACGCAATTGCGTGCTGGATTGACGAGGCTCGCCGCCTCGGACGATCGATCCCGCAGCCGACGCGCCAGCGCCGTTACGCCTAAGTTCTGAAGTCGCGTTCGCGCGCGTTGCAGCGACGCCTGCGACCCTATAGGTTCCCGCCGCAAATCGCTGATTTCGCCTGTCGCGGAGCCCCCGTTTGGTTGACCTGTTTGATGAGGTGGAGGAGCAGCTTCGCTCCGCCCGCTACAGAACCCTCGCGCTCCGGGTGCTCCCGTGGGTGCTGGGCATCGCGCTTGCCGCTCTCGCCGCTTACGTCGGCTGGTGGGCGTGGAAGAACCATCAGGACAAGACGGCCTTCAAGGCCTCGGATGAGTACTCGGCCGCCGTCGACGCCTATGCCGCTCACGACGAAACCCGCGCCTTCGGCATGTTCGCCGACGTGGCCAAGACCGGCACGCCCGTCTATCGCGCCATGGCGCTGATGCAGCAGGGCGGACTGCGGATGCAGGCCAACGACACCGACCAGGCGGTCAAGTTCTTCGACCAGGCCGCCGACGTCGCGCCCGATCCGATGCTGGGTGATCTGGCCCGCCTCAAATCCGCCTTGGCGCTTCTCGATACGGCTCCTTATGCCGAGCTTGAGAAGAGGCTGCAGCCGTTGACCAAGGACGGAGCCCCGTACCGGATGCCCGCCAAGGAAGCGCTGGCCTTCGCCAAGATGATGGCCGGCAAGACCACCGAGGCGCGCGGCGACTTCGCGGTCCTCAGCCTGTCCCCCGACTCCTCCGACGCCATGCGCGACCGCGCGCGGCTGGCGATGGACATGATCGACTCCGGCTCTGCCAAGGCCGTGCCGGCGATGGTGAAAGCCGCGGCCGCCCTGCCGCCGACGCCGCCCCAATCCGAAATGCAACCCCAGGCGCAAACAGCCCAGCCCGGAGCCGCCCAATGAGCTTCAAGCGTATCAGCGGCATCGCCGTCCTCGCCGCCTTCGCCATCGGCGTGAGCGGCTGTTCGACGGTGAGTTCCACGGTCGGCAAGCTGAACCCGTTCCACAAGAGTACGAAGAGCAAGGCGATGGCCAGCGAGGGCCAGCGCATCTCCATCATCGCCTTCCAGCCGAAGGTGGAGGCCGCCGCATCGCTCAAGGGCCAGGACTTCTTCCTGCCGCCCGCCGCGCCCCAGGCCGACTGGCCGCTGCCGGGCGCGACGCCCGAGCAGTCCGTCGAGCACGTCCAGGCCGGAGGCGACCTGCGCGTCGCCTGGCGCCGGGGTTTCGGCAAGGACACCGACCGCAAGCACCACGTGATGGCGCCGCCGGTCGAGGCTGACGGCCGCGTCTATGTGATGGACGGCGACACCACGGTTTCGGCCATCGATGCGGGCAGCGGCCAGGTCGTCTGGCGCACCCAGCTTCCGGCCCGCTCCAAGCGCGACCGCGACACCTTCGGCGGCGGCGTCGCCTACTCGGGCGGCAAGGTCTTCGTGACCAGCGGCGCGCGTTATCTCGCCCAGCTGGACGCCGCGACCGGCGCCATCAACTGGAAGCAGGACGTCGACTCCCCGATCCACGCGGCGCCGACGGTCGCCAACGGACGCGTGTTTGCGGTGACCACCGACGACGTGCTGCTGGCCTTCGACGCGGCCACGGGTCAGCAGATCTGGAACTATCAGGCTCTCGTGGAGCCGGCGCGCCTGCTGCGCGCCTCCAGCCCTGCCGTGACGGGCGACACTGTGGTGGCGGCCTTCGCCTCCGGTGAAGTGGTCGCGTTGCGGGCGGAGAACGGTAATGACCTGTGGGATCAGGCCCTGTCCCTGACCAGCCGCATCAACGCCCTGTCGGAAATCCGCGACGTCGCGGGACGCCCGGTGATCTACAAGGGCGACGTCTATGCGGCGAGCCACTCGGGCGTGTTCGCCGCCATCGATATGCGCAGCGGCGTGCCCCGGTGGACGCTGCCGGTGGCCTCGATCGCGACGCCGTGGCCCGCAGGCGACGTGGTCTATATCGTCTCGCAGGCCGGTGAAGTGATGTGCGTCTCGCGCGAGAGCGGGAGCGTCTACTGGATCCAGGACCTCAACGCCAACGTGCCGCTGGCCAAGGAGCGCAAGGGCTTCGGCGTCGGCAAGCTCCGCATCGGCGGCGGTTCGGCCAAGCTGCGGCCGCTGTGGACCGGCCCGATCCTCGCCTCCGACAAGCTGGTGCTGGCCTCCAGCTCCGGCGCGATGGTGGCCCTGAACCCGAAGACGGGCGCTGTCCTGCAGACCGGCAGCGTCGGCGGGCCGGTGCTGATCAGCCCGATCGCGGCCAACGGGACCATCTATTTCGTGACGGATAAGGCGGACCTCATCGCGGTCCGCTAAAAGGACCGCATGGCTCTGAAACTCGCGATCGTCGGCCGGCCCAACGTCGGCAAATCCACGCTGTTCAACCGGCTGGCGGGGCGCAAGCTCGCCATCGTCGATGACCTGCCGGGCGTCACGCGCGACCGCAAGTTCGCGACGGGGCGGCTCGGCGACATCGACCTCGACCTGATCGACACCGCCGGGTTCGAGGACGTCACCGACGAAAGCCTCGAAGCCCGCATGCGCGCCCAGACCGAGCGCGCCATCGCCGAGTGCGACCTGGCCCTGTTCGTGATCGACTCCCGCGAGGGCGTTGTCCCGGCCGACAAGATTTTCGGCGAGGTGCTGCGCCGCTCAAGCAAGCCGGTGATCGTGGTCGCCAACAAGGCTGAGGGCCGCGCGGGTGAGTCCGGTGCGTTGGAGGCCTGGAACCTCGGCTTCGGCGAGCCGGTGCCCCTGTCGGCCGAGCATGGCGAGGGCATGGCTGACCTTTACCAGGCGGTGATGGAGGCCGCGCCCCAGGACGCCGACCAGGGCGAGGACCCGGAAGGCGACAAGCCGGTCCGCATCGCCATTGTCGGGCGCCCGAATGCCGGCAAGTCGACGCTGGTCAACCGGCTGATCGGCGAGGATCGCCTGCTGGTCGGGCCCGAGGCCGGGATCACCCGCGACGCCATCCCGGTCGACTGGGAGTGGGATGGCCGCAAGATTCGACTGGTCGACACCGCTGGGCTGCGCCGCAAGGCCAAGGTCAACGAGAAGCTGGAAAAGCTCTCCACCCAGGACACAATCCGCGCCATCACCTTCGCCGAGGTGGTGATCCTGGTGATGGACGCCACCCACCCCTTCGAAACGCAGGACCTGCAGATCGCCGACCTGGTCGAGCGCGAGGGCCGGGGGCTCGTCTTTGTGCTGGCCAAGTGGGACCTCGTCCCCGACCCGCAGGCCAAGCTCGCGGAGTTCATCGAGCACGCCGAACGGATGTTGCCCCAGGTGCGCGGCACGCCGGTGATCGCGCTGTCGGCCGAGACCGGGCGCGGCGTCGAGAAGCTGCTGCCGTCCGTGCTGAAGGTGCACGACAACTGGTCGACGAAGGTAAAGACCCGCGACCTCAACGACTGGCTGGCGATGGCCGTGCAACGCCACCCGCCCCCGGCGGTCGGGGGGAAACGCATCAAGCCCAAGTACATGGCCCAGACGAAGGCCCGGCCGCCGACGTTCGTGCTGTTCGCCAGCCGCGCCGACCAGATGCCCGAGCAGTACCGACGCTATCTGACCAACTCCCTGCGCGAGAGCTTCGACCTGCCCGGTGTGCCGATCCGCATGACGCTGAAGTCGGGCAAGAACCCCTATGCGGAGGGGGAGACCAAGGGCGGCGCGCCCAGCTTCGACCAGACGAAATCGACGCCCAGGCCCGAGACCAAGGCCTTCGGCGGCAAGGCCGACGCCAAGCGCAAGGCGGCCAAGTTGGGCCCGACGAACAAGTCGGGCGCGGCCAAGTCAGGCTCGATCAAGTCACGGGGCGTGAAGGCGGCCCAGCGGGTGCGTTCGGCGACTAAGGGCGGGCGGCGGCCCAGTCGCGGAAGCTGACCACCTTGCCGCGCGGCGGATCGCGGTCCGGCCGGGCGAGCTCGACCATCAGCGGTACGATTTCCTCCGGCGCGGGCAGGCTCATCGGGTCTTCGCCCGGAAAGGCGCCGGCCCGCATGCGGGTGCGCATGGCCCCGGGGTTGACGCATATCGCGCGGACGGTGGTGTTTTCCATCTCGTCGTCGTAGCAGCCGACCAGCGCCTCCAGCCCGGCCTTGGACGCCGCATAGCCGCCCCAGAATGCGCGCCAGTTCTGCGCCACGCCGCTCGACAGGAAGATGGCGGGGCCGGCGTCCGAGGCGCGCAGCAGCGGGTCGAAGGAGCGGATCAGCCGCCAGTTGGCCGTGAGGTTCACGGTCATGATGTGCTCCCAGGCCTTCGGGTCGAGGTGCGTGACCGGCGTCAGCGCGCCCAAGACGCCTGCCGCGCCCACCACGATGTCGAGCTTGCCCCATCGCTCGTGGATCACGCCGCCGAGCGGATCGAGGCTCTCGGGCTGGCGCAAGTCGATGGGCACCAGCGTGGCGTGCTCGCCGGTTGCGGCGAAGATCTCGTCGTCCAGCGCCTCCAGCGCCCCTTGCGTACGCCCCAGCGCGATCACATGCGCGCCGGCCTGCGCGAGGCCCAGTGCAATGGCCTGTCCGATCCCGCGCGTGGCGCCGGTGACGAGGGCAATGCGGCCCTGAAGCGGAGTTTCGTCTTGCATGGGCGCCCTCTTAGCGGCGCTCGCAGCCCTTGTCAGGTGAGGCGCTCAGCTTTCGTGCGCCAGCCACAACGCAAGGCCAAGCAGCGTTAGGGAAATGACCGACCTAACGACTGCCCACGTGGGCTTTTCGCCCCGCAACTTCGTCCGCAGGAAGTCGGCCCCGGCTCGACGGGCCTCGCCCCACGACCAAATCGCAGCGACGACAGCTCCGACGAGCGTGAAGCTCATCGGATCAGGCGCTCACCAAAAACGACAGCTGGCGTTCGGCCAGGTCGTTGCGGCCTTCGGCGATTTCGCGGTCGAGGAGGCGGGTGGGGTAGTCGCCGGTGAAATAGTGGTCGGTGAACTGGGGGTTGGCCGGGTCGCGCGGACCGGCTTCCATCGCCCAGTAGAGGCCGTCGACGGTCAGGAAGCCGAGGCTGTCGACCTCCAGGAATTTGGTCATCTCCTCCAGCGACTGCTGGGCGGCCAGCAGCTTGTCGCGGTCGGGCATGTCGATGCCGTAGAAGTCCGGCCACATGATTGGCGGCGAGGCCGAGCGCAGGTGGACCTCCTTGGCCCCGGCCTCGCGCACCAGCCGCACGATCTTGCGCGAGGTGGTGCCGCGCACGATGGAATCGTCGATCAGGATCACCCGCTTGCCGGCCAGCGCCTCGCGGTTGGGGCTGTGTTTCATGCGCACGCCGAGTTCGCGCACGCCCTGCGTCGGCTGGATGAAGGTACGCCCGACATAGTGATTGCGGATGATGCCCATCTCAAACGGCACGCCGCTCTCCTGCGCATAGCCGATGGCGGCGGGCACGCCGGAGTCCGGCACCGGCACAACCACGTCGGCGGGCACGCCGCTTTCCTGCGACAGGCGACGGCCCATGCGCTTGCGCACCTCATAGACGGAGCGGCCGTTCACGATGGAGTCGGGGCGGGCGAAATAGACGTATTCGAACACGCACGGACGCGCCTGGGCGGCGGGGAAGGGGCGCACCGAGCGCAGGCCCTTGGCGTCGATGATCACCATCTCGCCGTGCTCGATGTCGCGCACGAAGCGGGCGCCGATCATGTCTAGCGCGCAGGTCTCGGATGCGAGAACGGGCTTGCCGGCCAGGTCGCCCAACACCAGCGGGCGAATGCCGAGCGGGTCGCGCACGCCGATCAGCTTCTTGTTAGTCAGCGCGATCAGCGCATAGCCGCCTTCGATCTGCATCAGGGCGTCGATGAAGCGGTCGATGATCTTGGCCCGGCGCGAGCGGGCGATGAGGTGGAGGATGACCTCGGAGTCGGAGGTCGACTGGAAGATGGCGCCTTCCTGCACCAGCCGTTCCCGGAGCGTCAGGAAGTTGGTCAGGTTGCCGTTGTGGGCCAGCGCCACGCCGCCGGCTTCAAGGTCGGCGAACATCGGCTGGACGTTGCGGATGAAGCTGCCGCCGGAGGTGGAGTAGCGGGTGTGGCCGATGGCCGTCGTGCCCGGCAGGCGGTCGGTCATGTCCGGGCCGGTGAAGTTGTCACCGACCAGGCCCATGTGGCGCTCGGTGTGGAAGCGCTGGCCGTCGAAGGATGCGATGCCGCAGGCTTCCTGCCCGCGATGCTGGAGCGCGTGGAGGCCGAGCGCGGTGACGACCGCCGCATCGGGGGTGCCGTAGACACCGAAGACGCCGCATTCGAGGCGCGGCCGGTCGTCGTCCGGATCGCGCCAGGGGTTCTGATCGGGGGTGCTCATCGGACTTCCTCCACCAGATCGTCGACGGACTTCAGCTCGTTGTCGCTGTAGCCCTTGCCCTTCGTCGTCGCGTCCGAGCCCTCGCGGACGGCCTTTTCGATGGCCGGACCGATCTTCGACGTGGCCGCTTCCGTTTTTGGCGCAAAGGCCATTAACAACTTCCCGGATTCCGCGCTGAGCGGATAGAGCGCCGCATGCTCGATCCACTTCGGACGGCGGGCCTGCGGGGTTGCAGTCGTGTACACCAGACTGAAGACGCCGAGCACCACCAGCGCCCTGACGAGGCCGATACCAACCCCCAGCGTCCGGTCGATGGTTCCAAAGCCCTCGGTCTCATGGATGCCACGCGCCAGCCTGCCGCCGAGCAGACGAAGCGCGATGTAGGCGATCAGGAAGACGATTACGAGCGCAACCATGACCGCCGCCCACCCGGTGTGGACGATGTGCCGCGCCATCGGGCCGGTGTAGCGCAGCAGCAGGATCGACAGCGCGGCCGCGGCGATGAAGGAAACGGCGGTGACGACCTCGCGCGTCGCCCCGCGCATGAAGCCGATCAGCGCCGAGACGACGATCACCAGCCCGGCGAAGAGATCGAACTGGGTCATTCAATAATTCCGCTCATCCCGGCGAAAGCCGGGACCCAGTACTTTCTAGCGGAGCGCTGACTGGACAGACCTGGGTCCCGACTTTCGTCGGGATGAGCGGAGGAGGGGGTCATCAATCCCATTGTTCCTCACCTATTCGCCGCACAGCGTCCGCAAGGCGGGACACTCCCATCACGCCCTCAGTACCCGCAGGCCCCAAAGCTCTGGAGAAGCCGAGTTTCGCCGCCTCTTTCAGGCGCGCCTCCATCCTGCTCACCGGCCGCACGTCGCCGGAAAGGCTGACCTCGCCGAAGACCACGCAGTCCTGCGGCAGGGCCGCATCGAGCGCCGAGGACGCCAGCGCCGCCGCCGCCGCCAGATCCGCGGCGGGTTCGGAAATCCGAAGGCCGCCGGCGACGTTCAAATAGACGTCACGCGTGCCGAAACCAAGTCCGCAGCGCGCCTCCAATACGGCGAGCACCATGGCGAGGCGCCCGGCGTCCCAGCCGACCACCGCCCGGCGTGGCGTGCCGTAGGCAGAGGGGGCGACCAGCGCCTGGAACTCGACCAGCACCGGGCGCGAGCCTTCGATCCCGGCGAACACCGCCGCGCCCGCCGCCCGCTCGCCGCCTTCGTTGAGGAAGAGGGCCGAGGGGTTGCGCACCTCGCGCAGGCCGGAGTCGCCCATTTCGAAGACGCCGATCTCGTCGGTCGCGCCAAAGCGGTTCTTGGCGCCGCGCAGGATGCGGAAGGGATAGCCGCGCTCGCCCTCGAAGGAGAGAACGGCGTCGACCATGTGCTCGACCACGCGGGGGCCGGCGATCTGGCCGTCCTTGGTGACGTGGCCGACGAGGAGCACGGCGACGCCGCGCTTCTTGGCCAGCCTGACCAGTTCGGCGGCGCAGGACCGGACCTGGGTGACCGAGCCGGGACCGGCCTCGTGGGCGTCGGACCACAGCGTCTGGATGGAGTCGATGACGACGAGGTCGAAGTGCTCCTTCTTCAGTCCGTCGAGGATGTCGCGCAGCGCCGTCTCGGCGGCAAGCTTCACGGAGGTGTGGCCGAGCCCCATGCGGTGGGCGCGGGCGCGGATCTGTTCGACGGCCTCTTCGCCGGAGATGTAGGCGCAGGCCGCGCCGCGCGCAGCGGCGCTTGCGCAGACCTGGAGCAGCAGGGTGGACTTGCCGACGCCCGGGTCGCCGCCCAGCAGGATGGCCGAACCCGGCACCACGCCGCCGCCGCAGACGCGGTCGAACTCGTCGACGCCGGTAACGATGCGGGGCGGCGTGGCGGATTCGGTTTCGAGGGTTTCGAAGTTCAGGCCGCGTGTCTTTGAACCCCGCGTGGGCGACAGCGCGCCGGGCGGGCGGGAGGTGACTTCCTCGACCAGGCTGTTCCAGGCGCCGCATGCCGAACACTGGCCCGCCCACTTGGTGTGGGACGCGCCGCAGGACTGGCAGACGTAGACCGCGCCGTCGCGCGCCATGGCGGCTCCTGATTCGTGACGGTCAGTTTACGCGCGATAGACCCGCTCCGCGCGCGAGCTGAGACGGGTCAGCAGCTCATAAGCGGTTGTTCCTGCGGCAGCCGCCGCCTCGTCCAGCAGGATGTTGGGGCCAAGGAGTTCAACAGGGTCTCCGGCACGGACGGGAAGGTCCGTCACATCGACCGCAATCAGGTCCATGGAGACGCGGCCGAGCAGGCGGCGCTTCTCGCCCGCCACGAAGGCGTGACCGCGCGGGTGCGAAGCGCGCAGGACGCCGTCGGCGTAGCCTGCGCCGACGGTGGCGACCTGTAGCGGCTTGTCGGCGACGAAGGCCGCGCCGTAGCCGATGCTCTCGCCGGAGGGGACGTTGCGGACCTGCAGGATGGGCGCTTCGAAGATGGCGACGGGGCGGATGCGCGCGTCCGGGCGTTCGCACGGGCCGCCGCCGTAGAGGCTGATGCCGGGACGGACCTGATCGAACCGGAAGCGCTCGCCGAGGAAGATGCCCCCTGAGTTGGCGAGGCTGGCGCGGGCGTTGGGGAAGAGGCTCGTGACATGGGCGAAGCGCTCGGCCTGCAAGGCGTTCAGCGGGTGTTCCGGCTCCGGGGCGCAGGCGAGGTGGCTGATGACCAGCTCGACCGGGAGGCTTTTTAGCGCTTCAGCCTCTTCGACGCGGACGCCCAGCCGGTTCATGCCGGTGTCGATGTGCAAGGCCGCGGGGAGGGCGGGGCGCTCGGCGCGCCAGGCATCGACCTGCTGGAGGCTGTTCAGCACCGGGACCAGCCGCGCCGCCTCCAGCCGCGCGCCGTCCAGATAGCCGTCGAAGACATAGATCGCCGCGTCGGGCAGCACCGTCCGCAGCGCCTCGCCCTCGGAAAGCCGCGCGACGTAGAAGCTCCGCGCGCCTTCGTCCCAGAGCCGCCGCGCGACCTGCGCCGCGCCCAGCCCATAGCCGTCCGCCTTTACGACCGGCGCGACCTCCGCGCCGGCGGCCGCCTCGCGCAGAGCCGCGTGGTTGTGGGCGAGGGCGCCGAGGTCGACGGTGATGCGTGCCGAATCCATGGCCTGCGCTTAGCAGAACCCCTCTCCCTGAGGGAGAGGGAGGGGCCCGCAAGCGCAGCGCAGCGGGAAGGTGAGGGTTTACGCCCTCGCCGGATAGGTCCCTAAACCCTCATCCTCCCACGTCTTCGGCGCGGGCCCCTCCTTCTCCCTCAGGGAGAAGGGATCAACGCGGCTCGAACCGGCCTTCGCGGGCGAGGTTTCCGAACTTGGTCAGGTCGGCGTTGAAGTGGAGCTTCACGGTGCCGATGGGGCCGTGGCGTTGCTTGCCGATGATGACTTCGGCGAGGTTGCCGACGCGGTCCATGTCTTCCTGCCATTGCAGGTGCTCGGGCGTGCCTTCGCGCGGCTCGCCACGGCCGAGGTAGTAGCTCTCGCGGAAGACGAACATGACCACGTCGGCGTCCTGCTCGATGGAACCGGATTCGCGCAGGTCCGAGAGCTGCGGGCGTTTGTCCTCGCGGTTTTCCACCTGGCGCGAGAGCTGCGACAGCGCGATGACCGGCACCGACAGCTCCTTGGCGAGCGCCTTCAGCCCCTGGGTGATCATGGAGACCTCCTGCACCCGGTTCTCCTGGCCGCGGCCGTCGCCGCCGGTGACCAGCTGCAGGTAGTCGACCACGACCAGGTCGAGGCCCGAGGAGCGCTTCAGCCGCCGTGCGCGGGCGGCCAGCTTGGCGATGGACAGGCCGCCGGTCGCGTCGATGAACAGCGGCGATTCCTGAATCTCGATGGCGGCGTCGCGGACGCGGCCGAACTCGGAGGCGTCGATCTCGCCCTTGCGCAGGCGGTCTGACGAGACGCCGGAGACGTCGGCCAGCAGACGCATGGCCAGCTGCTCGGCGCTCATTTCCAGCGAGAAGAAGGCCACGACCCCGCCGTTGACCGTCTTGCGCGTGCCGTCGGGCTGCGGCTCCCAGGCGTAGTGGCGCGCGACGTTGAAGGCGATGTTGGTGGCCAGCGCCGTCTTGCCCATCGACGGACGCCCGGCGAGGAT
>Ga0157373_10000211_pt1 | contig 47920 bp, 35 predicted proteins | sample C65metaG_FD_113460 | JGI IMG/M metagenome (GOLD analysis project Ga0157373, IMG submission 113460) | Corn rhizosphere microbial communities from Kellogg Biological Station, Michigan, USA - C6-5 metaG | ecosystem: Host-associated > Plants > Roots > Rhizosphere > Soil | place: USA: Michigan... | reverse complement strand
TGGCCGCACCGCTGTTCGTGATGAACGTCTACGACCGCGTGGTGCCGAACCAGGCCGAAGCGACCCTGTGGGTGCTGGCGCTGGGCATCACCGGTGCCTACATCTTCGACCTGATCCTCAAAAGCCTGCGCAGCCTGTGCCTGGATCTGGCCGGCAAGAAAACCGACCTGATCATCTCCGCGACGCTATTCGAGCGCATCGTCGGCATGGCCATGAAGTACCGTCCGGCGCGGGTCGGCAGCTTCGCGCAGAACATCCATGAGTTTCAGAGCCTGCGCGACTTCCTCGCCTCGCTGACCCTGACCAGCCTGATCGACCTGCCGTTCACCATTCTGATCTTCATTGTCATCGCGATTCTCGGCGGGCATCTGGTGTGGATTCCGGTGCTGGCGTTCCCGATTGCGCTGTTGATCGGCTATGCGTTGCAGAAGCCGCTGGTAGCGACCATGGAACGCACCATGGCCCTCGGCGCCGAGCGTCAGTCGAGCCTGATCGAAACCCTTGCCGGCCTCGATGCGGTCAAGGTCAACAACGCCGAAAGCGAACGTCAGTACCAGTGGGAGCAGACCATCGGCACCCTCAGCCGCCTCGAACTGCGAGTGAAAATGCTCTCCGGTCTGGCGATGAACATCACCCTGCTGATCCAGCAACTGGCCGGGGTGATCATGATCGTCTTCGGCGTCTACCAGATCATCGCCGGCAACCTGAGCATGGGCGGTCTGATTGCCTGCTACATGCTTAGCGGTCGCGCCCTCAGCCCGTTGGCCTCGCTGTCCGGTCTGTTGACGCGTTACCAGCAGGCGCGAGTGACCATGACCTCGGTCGACCAGATGATGGAGCTGCCGCAAGAGCGCAATTTCGAAGAGCGCCCGCTGAGCCGCAAGGTGCTGCAAGGCGCGATCGAGTGCCGCCAGCTCAGCTTCACCTACCCGGAACAACAGAACCCGGCGCTGAAAAACATCAACCTGGTAATTCGCCCCGGCGAGAAAATTGGCATCATCGGCCGCAGCGGCTCGGGCAAAAGCTCCCTGGCAAAACTGCTGGTCGGCCTCTATCAACCGGATGACGGCGCCTTGTTGGTCGACGGTGTGGATATCCGCCAGATCGATGTCAGCGAACTGCGCTACAACATCGGTTACGTGCCGCAAGACATCCAACTGCTGGCCGGCACCCTGCGTGACAACCTCGTCTCCGGCGCGCGTTATGTCGAAGACGAGCTGGTCCTGCAGGCGGCCGAACTGGCCGGCGTCCACGAATTCGCGCGTTTGCATCCACAAGGTTACGAGCTGCAAGTCGGCGAGCGCGGGCAGAACCTCTCCGGCGGTCAACGGCAGAACGTTGCACTGGCCCGGGCGCTGTTGCTCAATCCACCGATCCTGTTAATGGACGAGCCGACCAGCGCCATGGACAACACCGGTGAAGAACGACTCAAGCAACGCCTCGCGGCAGTGATAGAAAACAAGACCGTGGTGCTGGTGACGCACCGGGCGTCGCTGCTGTCGCTGGTGGATCGCCTGCTGGTGGTTGACCGTGGACAGATTCTCGCCGATGGCCCGAAAGCCGCCGTGATGGAAGCGTTGAAGAAGGGGCAGATCAGTGTTGCTTAAGTCGGGTTTCAAGGATTCGATCCGTCGCTACTTCAAAGGCTCGGCATCACTGCAGGGCCAGCCCCTCCCAGAGGTCAACAAAGCGCTGATCGAAGACGCCCCGCGCGTCGTGCGTCTGACCATCTGGGCGATCATCGGCTTCTTTATCTTCCTGCTGCTGTGGGCCAACTTCGCCGTGATCGACGAAGTGACCAAGGGCGACGGCAAGGCGATTCCGTCGTCGAAGATCCAGAAAATCCAGAACCTCGAAGGCGGGATCATCTCCGAGCTGTTCGTCAAGGAAGGCCAGATCGTCGAAGCCGGTGCACCACTGATTCGCCTCGACGACACACGATTTGCTTCCAACGTCGGCGAAACCGAAGCCGATCGCCTGTCGATGTTGCTGCGCGTAGAGCGTCTTAGCGCTGAAGTTGATGATCGTCCGCTGAATTTCCCCGAGGACGTGCTCAAGGCTGTGCCGGGACAGGCGAAAAGCGAAGAGTCGCTGTACATCAGCCGTCGTCAGCAACTGCACGACGAGATCGGTGGTTTGCAGGAGCAGTTGATCCAGCGTCAGCAAGAGCTGCGCGAATTCGCCTCCAAGCAAGCGCAGTATCGTCAGCAACTCGGCTTGCAGCGTCAGGAAATCAACATGTCCGAGCCGCTGGTGGCGCAGGGCGCGGTGTCCCCGGTGGAAGTGCTACGTCTGAAGCGTGCCGAGGTGGAAACCCGTGGTCAGCTGGATGCAACGACGCTGGCCATCCCGCGTGCCGAATCGGCGATCAAGGAAGTGCAGCGCAAGATCGACGAGACGCGCGGCAAATTCCGCAGCGAAGCGCTGACCCAACTCAATGAGGCGCGCACCGACCTGAACAAGGCCAGCGCGACCGGCAAGGCCCTGGAAGACCGCGTCAGCCGTACGCTGGTGACATCGCCAGTGCGCGGCATCGTCAACAAATTGCTGGTCAACACCATCGGCGGCGTGATCCAACCGGGCAGCGACATGGTCGAAATCGTCCCGCTGGACGATACCTTGCTGGTCGAAGCCAAGATTCGTCCGCAAGACATCGCGTTCTTGCACCCGGGGCAGGAAGCGATCGTGAAATTCACCGCGTACGACTACACCATTTACGGCGGGCTGAAAGCCAAGCTTGAGCAGATCGGCGCTGACACCATCACCGACGAAGACAAGAAAACCACTTACTACATCATCAAGGTGCGCACCGAGCGCAGCCACTTGGGTACCGATGAAAAGCCGTTGCTGATCATTCCGGGGATGGTGGCGTCGGTGGACATCATTACCGGCAAGAAGTCGGTGTTGAGTTATCTGCTCAAGCCGATCATTCGTGCGCGGGCAGAGGCGTTGCACGAGCGTTAGATCTTCAGCGCGGCTGCCGGCCTCTTCGTCGGTTCGCCGCCCGGAGCAGGCTCGCTCCCACATTTGGATTTCTTTTGAACACAGAATTTGTGTCCACTGAAGATCAACTGTGGGAGCGAGCTTGCTCGCGAAGGCGTCAGTCGGATCGCTGCATCTGTCAGGAAGTGACAAAAACCGTCACTCACCATCCAGTCCATTCCGCCATATCGTTATTCATTAACGGTATTTAATTTCCAATTCTTATAGCTATAAAGTCATCCCCCTGCGTACCTGCCGACCAATCGGCGCGCCGCACGACCTGAACCAACACGCAATCCAGCGTGAGTGTCTGATCGACGAGCGCGCCCGTGAGCGTGCCGTGCGTGGGAGATGGAAAGATGTCCGCAGCTACTGCTTCCCCAAGCGCCGCGACCGCCGCGCCGCAAGCCTTCGAAATCCGCCCTTTCAGCGGTGCCGTCGGCGCAGAGATCATTGGCCTCGACCTCACCCGGCCGATCAATGATCAGGACTTTGCGCGCATTCATCGCGCGCACCTGGATCACCACGTCGTGGTATTTCGCGACCAGCAAATCACCCCACAGCAACAGATCGACTTCAGCCGCCGCTTCGGCGTGTTGCAGATCCACGTGCTCAAGCAGTTCCTGCTGGCCAACCACCCGGAAATCCTCATCGTTTCCAACATCATCGAAAACGGCCAGAACATCGGCCTCGGTGATGCTGGCAAGTTCTGGCACTCCGACCTTTCCTATAAAGAGCTGCCAAGTCTCGGCTCGATGCTGCATGCGCAAGAGCTGCCTTCCGAGGGCGGCGATACGTTGTTCGCCGACATGCACAAAGCCTGGGACAGCTTGCCCGAGGCCTTGCGCAAAGCTGTTGAAGGTCGTTCGGCCGCGCATTCCTACACCGCCCGCTATAGCGAAACCAAATTCGAAGGCAACTGGCGCCCGACCCTGACCCCGGAGCAACTGGTTCAGGTCGCGGAAGTGGTGCACCCGGTGGTGCGCACGCATCCGGAGAACGGTCGCAAGGCGCTGTTCGTCAGCGAAGGGTTCACCACGCGCATCGTCGGCCTGCCCGAAGACGAGAGCCAGCAGCTGCTGACCGAGCTCTACGCCCACAGCGTGCTGCCGCAAAACATCTACCGCCATCAGTGGCAGCCCCACGATCTGGTGTTCTGGGACAACCGTTCGCTGATCCATCTCGCCGCCGGCTGCCCCGCGCACCTGCGCCGCAAGCTGTATCGCACGACCATTCAGGGCGACGCGCCTTTCTGATTCGCCGGAGATTGATCAAACCATGAACGCTCCCTTGCCAGGCCACGCGGCCAGCAACCTGATCGCCCGCAGCGACGCGTTGCTGGCGGTCGATCACGTCAGTCTCGAATACCGCACGCCGCAACGCGTAGTGCGCGCCACCCATCAGGTCAGTTTTGAAATCGACCCGGCCGATCGTTACGTGCTGCTCGGTCCGTCCGGTTGCGGCAAATCGACGTTGCTCAAAGCGGTCGCCGGGTTTATTCAACCGTGCGAAGGCGAGATCCGTCTGCAAGGCCAGCGCATCGACGCGCCGGGGCCGGACCGGATCGTGGTGTTTCAGGAGTTCGACCAACTGCCACCGTGGAAAACTGTCAAACAGAACGTGATGTTTCCGCTGCTCGCATCGCGCACGCTGAAGAAAAAAGAAGCCGAAGAACGTGCGCTGCACTATCTGGAAAAGGTCGGTCTGGCGGCGTTTGCCGATGCTTATCCACACACCTTGTCCGGCGGCATGAAAGCACGGGTGGCAATTGCCCGGGCGTTGGCGATGCAGCCGAAGATCCTCTTGATGGACGAACCGTTTGCCGCGCTCGATGCACTAACCCGCCGCAAGATGCAGGAAGAATTGCTGCTGCTCTGGGAAGAGGTGCGTTTCACCCTGTTGTTCGTCACCCATTCGATTGAAGAGGCGTTGGTGGTGGGCAATCGCATTCTGTTGCTGTCACCGCATCCTGGGCGAGTGCGCGCCGAAGTGCACAGCCATCAATATGACTTGCACAGCTCGGGTGGCGTGGCGTTTCAGGAGTCGGCGCGGCGCATTCATCGGCTGCTGTTCGACGAAGGTCAGCCGCCAAACCGAGCGTGACCACGACTTCAACGACATTCGCATCGCTTATTGAGCGGCCAGGAGGACTACCCGATGAGCCATTCATCATCTGTGCGTGAAGAGTTCGAAATTGTGCTGGAACCGTTGACGCAGGTGCCGGTTGAGCGAGAGCTGTCGCTCGGCACGCGACTGTGGCAACAGGGCTGGCTGCGTAAAAGCCTGATCCTGATTGTGCTGGCGGTGCTGTGGGAAGTGGTCGCGCGGATTCAGAACAACGACCTGATGCTGCCGAGTTTCCTGCAGACCAGCCATGCGCTATTCGATGGGCTGCTCAGCGGTGAGTTGCTGGCCAAGGTATGGATATCGTTGGTGGTTCTGATCAAGGGCTATCTGATCGGTATCGTCCTCGCTTTTGCCCTGACCACGCTGGCGGTGTCGACGCAGTTGGGCCGTGATCTGCTGAGCACGATGACCTCGATGTTCAACCCGCTACCGGCGATTGCCCTGTTGCCACTGGCGCTGCTGTGGTTTGGTCTGGGGCAGAACAGCCTGATTTTCGTCCTGGTGCATTCGGTGTTGTGGGCGCTGGCGCTGAATACCTATGCCGGGTTTCTCGGTGTTTCGGAAACCTTGCGCATGGCCGGGCGCAATTATGGTTTGAAGGGCTTGCGACTGGTGCTGTTCATCCTGATTCCGGCAGCGCTGCCGTCGATTCTGGCCGGGTTGAAGATTGGCTGGGCGTTTGCCTGGCGCACGTTGATCGCGGCGGAATTGGTGTTTGGCGCGACCAGTGGCAAGGGCGGTCTGGGTTGGTACATTTTTCAGAATCGTAATGAGCTGTACACCGACAAGGTGTTTGCCGGGTTGGCGGTGGTGATCCTGATCGGGTTGCTGGTGGAGAACCTGGTGTTCGATACGCTGGAGCGGGTGACCGTTAAGCGGTGGGGGATGCAGCGGTAACTCTGTGGCGTTGCGTCTGGCCCCTTCGCGAGCAAGCGCGCTCCCACAGGAGAATGCATTCCAAATGTGGGAGCGAGCTTGCTCGCGAAGGCGGCAGTAAGATCAACGCCTACTCTGAAAGATGTTTGCTAGCATTGCGCCCAGATCAATCCTGATCGGCCAAGAGTGCTCAGCATGCAACTTCCGGACATGAACCTTCTGGTCGCCCTCGACGCCTTGCTCGACGAGGGCAGTGTGGTCGGCGCGGCGCGGCGGATGAATCTCAGCCCGGCCGCCATGAGCCGTACCCTGACGCGGATCCGCGAAGCCATCGGTGACCCGATCCTTGTGCGCGCCGGTCGTGGCCTAGTGCCAACCCCCAAGGCGCTGGAGTTGCGCGAACAGGTGCGCGATGTGGTCGAGCAGGCCGCGCTGTTGTTCCGTTCCGCCGACACCGTGGAACTGGGCACGTTACGCCGTCGTTTCAACATCCGCGCCAATGACTTTTTCATCGGTGTTTACGGCGGCAAGCTGTTCGACACCCTCGATCAATTGGCGCCGCACTGCGAATTGCGTTTCGTCCCGGAAGGCGATGGCGACGATGAGGCACTGCGCGAGGGACGTATTGATCTGAGCGTCAGCAACACCCGGCCGGTGACCCCGGAAGTCAAAGTGCAGAACCTGTTCTCGACGCATTTTGTCGGCTTGGTGCGTGAAGATCATCCACTGCTCGACGGTGAAATCACCGCCGAGCGCTACGCCGGGTTTTCCCATATCAGCATGTCGCGCCGTGGTATCGCGCGCGGCCCGATCGATACGGCGCTGAATGCGCTAGGCCTGGAGCGGCGCGTGGCGGTGATCGCGCCGAGTTTCCATGCGGCGATGTTTGCCTTGCCGGATTCCGATCTGATCTTGCCGGTGCCCAAAGAAGCGCTGCTCAGCGTGCGCCGGCTGGGTTTGAAACTGCGCTCATTCGACCTGCCTATCCCGTTGCCGACGCTGATGCTGACCCAGGCCTGGCACCCGCGTTTCGACAAGGATCCGGCGCATCGCTGGCTGCGGGAAACGCTCAAGGCTTGCTGCGACGAAACGTGGCTGGCTGCCCAGCCCTGACCTTCGAATCAACACAAAACCCTGTGGGAGCGAGCTTGCTCGCGAAAGCGGTGGGTCATTCCCCCATGATGTTGGCTGACCTGACGCATTCGCGAGCAAGCTCGCTCCCACAGGAGGGGTTAATTGTTGCGTCTGGCGCACTTATAACCTGCCAATAAGTCAATTTTAGTCATTGCCAAGCCCGACTAAGATGCTCCGGTATTTTTCCCTCCGGAGTGTGTACTCATGACATCCCTGACGGCCGCGATGCCCATCGCTGCGGCCAGCCCGGCGAAGGCGGCGACGCCACCGGTGTTCGGGGCGCGGATCATCATTGGCCTGGTCGGCGTGCTGCTGGCGGTGCTGGTGTCGGGTCTCAACGAGATGGTCACCAAGGTGGCCCTGGCCGACATCCGTGGCGCGCTGAGCATCGGTTACGACGAAGGCACCTGGCTGGTCGCCAGTTACACCGCCACTTCGGTCGCGGCCATGGCCTTCGCGCCGTGGTGTTCGGTGACCTTCTCGTTGCGCCGCTTCACCCTTTGCGCGATCGGTCTGTTCACGTTGCTCGGCGTGTTGTGTCCATTCGCGCCGAACTACGAAAGTCTGCTGCTGATGCGCATCCTGCAAGGGCTGGCAGGCGGTGCGCTGCCACCGATGCTGATGACCGTCGCCCTGCGCTTTTTGCCGGCGAACATCAAGCTTTACGGTCTGGCCGGATACGCACTGACGGCGACATTCGGCCCCGGCCTCGGCACGCCGCTGGCCGGTTTGTGGACGGAATACGTCGGCTGGCAGTGGACGTTCTGGCAAATCATCGTGCCTTGTCTGATCGCCATGGCGATGGTCGCGTGGGGTATTCCGCAGGACCCGCTACGCCTGGAGCGCCTCAAATCGTTCAACTGGAAAGGCCTGCTGCTGGGCTTTCCGGCGATCTGCATGTTGGTGATCGGTTTGCTGCAGGGCAATCGGCTGGACTGGTTCGAGTCGAGCCTGATCTGTGGATTGCTCGGCGCCGGCTCGCTGCTGCTGGTGGCGTTCCTGATCAACGAGTGGTCGCAGCCGATCCCGTTTTTCAAATTGCAGATGCTCGGTATTCGTAACCTGTCGTTCGCCTTGATGACCTTGGCCGGTGTGCTGATAGTTCTGCAGGCGGTGGTGTTGATTCCGTCGAGTTATCTGGCGCAGGTGCAGGGTTATCGCCCGGCGCAGACCGCACCGATCATGCTGATCGCCGCATTGCCGCAACTGATTGCGCTGCCGTTGGTGGCAGCGTTGTGCAACCTGCGCTGGGTCGATTGCCGCTGGGTGCTTGGCATGGGTTTGAGCATGTTGACGCTGTCCTGCCTGGGCGGATCGCTGCTGACTTCAGAATGGATTCGCGACAACTTCTACGTTCTGCAATGGCTGCAGATCTTCGGCCAGCCGATGTCGGTGCTGCCGCTGTTGATGCTCTCGACCGGCAGCATCCAGCCAACGGACGGTCCGTTTGCCTCGGCGTGGTTCAACACCGTGAAAGGTCTGGCGGCGGTGGTCGCCACCGGGGTGCTTGAGGCGCTGACTACGGCGCGTCTGCATTTCCACTCGACCATGTTGGTCGACAGCCTCGGCAATTCGCCGCTGGCCGATCGCAGCGATCCAGGCCTTGCCCATCGCCTGCACGAACAAGCCGTGGTGCTGACTTCTTCCGATCTCTATGTGTGCATGGCCGGCGTCGCGGTGGCGTTGATCCTGCTGATTTTCTGGCTGCCGACGCGGATCTTTCCGCCCCGCGCGTCGACCTGATTGCTGCACTGAACAATGAAGGTTTTTATGACGACTCAAGCAAAGCAAAAACTCGCGGTGGCCATCGCGGCCGCGCTGGCCGTCGGCGTGCTGGTGTATCTGGCGCTGCCCGGCGTGTTTGGCAAACGCACCCAGCAAAACACCAACGACGCCTTTGTCTCTGCCGACTACACCCTGGTGGTGCCGCGTGTGGCCGGTTTCATCAAGGAAGTGCTGGTGGAAGACAACCAGCAAGTGAAGGCCGGGCAATTGCTGGCGCTGATTGATGATCGCGATTTGCGCGCGTCAGCCGAAGCGGCGGACGCGCAGACCCTGGTCGCGCGGGCGCAATTGCAGAACGCCAAAGCGACGCTGGAACGCCAGACTTCGGTGATCGCCCAGGCGCAGGCCTCGGTGGTGTCGGCCAAAGCTGAAATGGCTTTCGCCCAGCAGGAGTTGAATCGCTACAACCATTTGGCCGGCGTTGGTGCCGGTACGGTGCAGAACGCGCAACAGGCGCGTACTCGCATCGATCAAGCCACGGCGCATCTCGACACCGCCACGGCGAAACTGGCGGCAGAGCGCAAGCAGGTCGACATTCTCACGGCTCAGCGGGATGCCGCCGAAGGCAGTTTGAAGCACGCACAAGCGGCGCTGGAAATCGCCAGTTTTGAACTCTCTTACACGCGTATCACTGCACCGCAGGACGGCATGATCGGTGAGCGCGCCGTGCGTGTTGGTGCCTATGTGACGCCGGGCAGCAAGCTGCTGGCGGTGGTTCCTTTGAAGCAGGCATATGTCGTGGCGAACTTTCAGGAGACGCAACTGACTGACGTGCAGCCAGGGCAAGAGGTGCAAGTACGCGTCGACAGCCTGGGTGGTGAAGCGCTGACCGGTCGTGTCGAGAGTATCGCTCCGGCGACGGGCGTGACCTTTGCGGCGGTGAAACCGGACAACGCCACCGGTAACTTCACCAAGGTGGTGCAGCGGATTCCGGTGAAGATCATGCTGGAACCGGGGCAGCCGTTGGCCGAACGGTTGCGGGTGGGCATGTCGGTGGAGGCGAGCATTGATACCAGAAGCTCGGCGACGTCGGTGCGTGAGGTGACTCAGCGATGAGCCGTGTTGATCGAACCGACGCCTTCGCGAGCAGGCTCGCTCCCACATTGGACCTCGGCAACACCGCAGCCCCCCTGTGGGAGCGAGCTTGCTCGCGAAGAGGCCAGTGGCAGCCACTCACTTTAAGTATCTTGCTTGCAGTAAGCCTCAGCGCCTGCACCGTAGGCCCTGATTTCCAGAAACCCGAAGCCACACAAATCGCCGACTGGGCCAAACCTGCCAATTCCGCCCCCAGCCAAGCCATCAGCGAACCCCTGAACGAACGCTGGTGGGAAGTCTTCCACGACCCGCAACTCTCCGCGCTCACTCAACGTGCGGTGCAGAGCAACCTCGACCTGCAACTAGCCAGCAGCCGTCTGCAACAAAGCCGCGCCGCTCGCCAGGTGATCACCGCTGATCGTTATCCGAACACCGCCGCCAGTGGCAGTTACGCGCGCGAACGCAACAGCGGCAAAGGCCTGAACGATCCGTCCGGACACAACGGCGATTCCGCTTTCAACCTGTGGGACGCCGGTTTTTCCGCATCGTGGGAACTGGATTTCTGGGGTCGCGTGCGCCGCGAAACCGAAGCCGCCGACGCCAACCTCGAAGTCGCCGAAAACGACCGTCGTGGGGTGTTGCTGGCGGTGCTTGCCGACACCGCACAAAACTACATTCAACTGCGCGGCGTGCAAAACACCCGCGCCGTCACCGAGCGGAACCTCGACGTCGCCCGGCACAGCCTGAAACTCTCGCAACTGCGCCTGGCCGACGGCGTGGCGACTGACCTCGACGTTGCCGAAGCCGCCGCGCAAGTCGCCGCGATCGAGTCGCGCCTGCCCGCGCTGGAACAGCGCCAATCGCAACTGATCAATGCGATCAGCCTGTTGATGGGCGAACCGCCACAGGCATTGGCCAAGGAGTTATCCACAGACGCAGCCGTGCCGCAGTCGCCGCTGCAAGTCGCCATCGGCCTGCCGTCACAACTGGCCGAACGCCGCCCGGACATCCGCCAGGCCGAAGCGCGTCTGCATGCGGCTACCGCCAATATCGGCGTGGCCAAGGGTGATTTCTATCCACGTATCACCTTGTCCGGCAACTTCGGCTCGCAAGCCATGCAACTCAGCGACTTTGGCTCGTGGGGCTCACGCGCGTTCGGCATCGGCCCGCAATTCAGCCTGCCGCTGTTCGACGGCGGACGCCTGCGCGGCATGCTGCAACTGCGCGAAGCCCAGCAGCAGGAAGCGGCCGTCGCCTACCAGCAAACCGTACTGCGCGCATGGCACGAAATCGACGATCAACTGACCGCCTACAACGCCAGCCAGCGCCGCCGCGACAGCCTCGCCGAAGCCGTCCGCCAGAACCAGATCGCCCTGCGCACCGCGCAACAGCAATACGTCGAAGGCGTGGTCGATTTCGTCAACGTCCTCACCGTGCAAAGCGCGCTGCTGGCGACGCAGGAGCAGTGGGTTGAGAGTTCGACCGGTGTTTCGTTGGCGATGGTGGGTTTGTACAAGGCGTTGGGTGGGGGATGGGAGTCGGTGTATCCGGCAGAAGTACCTACCAATAATCCGGTTTGAACGCTGGTTTTTTGTGCGTGGCTACTCGGCCTGGAAACTGATTAATGAGCAATTCTTCCTCTGTGATCACGCGGCGCAGCCAGTGAGAGTGATCTTTCAGAGAACCCGGGGTGGGCCGATTCAAACCTGCCCTGTGAGGAAGAATGACGCCGATGGTTAGGTGAGGAAAGTCCGCACGTATTGCTCTCAATGCGGGGGTGATATCAGTGTCACTCGAAACCAGTACGAGTTGTTCGACGCGATCTTGCGTTGCGAACATTGCCTGCTGGCAGGCAGTGCGATACATGCTGATCGCGATATGAACGTCGGTTTCCTTTTCTTCAAGCTTCCAGATGTCGACCTTGTCCTGACGTGAGGCCTTGGTGTTTTTGTCGATGAATCGAGGCGCTTTAGCCTGCTCAAGATGATGCCGACCAAAATGCACTCTGACATTGGTCGTGCGCAGTGCCCTTATGTAAGTGTCTTGGGCCTCTTTTGAAATTCGGCCCAGCGTCGCGAGTTCTGGTTTTATTGATGAGGTGAAATAGTCAATCGAGACAACGGCGTTCTGCGGGTTTTCGATGTGTGCGACATGAATCAGCAAACCTTCGAGATTGAGCCATTTATAGGGGGTGCCCGCGAGCAGCCCATAGAACAAGTTGTAGCCATCAACAAAGAAAGCAGTACGCACAAATTATTCCTCAGAAACGAAAAAACCGGCCTAGGCCGGTTTCTTCACCCCAACTGCCAGCGAACTGAATCGCTACGTACGGGGTTGAGTAAGGCAATCCTAGATTGAGCGCGTCATGCAGGTCAACCACCAAATAATTGCACGCCCACTCCGCTGGTTTAGCTCCAGCACCGGCTTGTCAGTTTTGGTTGCTGGTATCCGCCATGGTCAAGCCATTTAAGGGCTTGTGTATTAGAGGTTGTTGCAGAGAGAGGTAAATTCGCTCCGCGCCTATTTGCATAGGTAGCCTGTCTATCGCTGTTTTCGCAGTGAGCAATCAGCAGTATCCCCAACTCGTGTAGGACGCCGGAATTTGCCTACATCTTTTAAACGGTCATAGAGCGGCTTTCTCTTTTGAAACATTACATTTCCGAAGAGTGATGGCCTTTCGCTTGACGCTAACCCCCGCTGTCGTAGACTCCGCACATCCGTCAGGGAGTAGCGGTTATGCAGCGTTTTCGCAGTTGGGTTATCGGATTGACCTTAATAACGTGTGCAGTTCAGGCGCAAACGCCCGGGCCAGACGATCCGCTGCTGGATAATCCGGCGACGGGGTCGGCCACCGCGAGCAGTGAGGCGCGGGGGGTGTTGCGCGCGCGCGATCAGGCGACGCTGGCCAGTGAGCTTTCCGGGCGGATTGTCGAGTTGCCGTTCAGCGAGGGCGAGTCGTTCAAGAAGGGCGATACGCTGGCGAAGTTCGATTGCTCTGCTTATCAAGCACAGCTCAATGCCGCACAAGCGGCCAGCCGGGGTGCCGGTGAAGAGCTGGCGCACAACAAACAGTTGGCTGCACTCAACTCTGTCGGGCGTTTCGAAGTGGCGCGGGCCGAGGCCAAGGTCAGCGAAACCCAGGCGCAATCCCAGGTGTATCAAGTGCAGGTCAAGCGCTGCAGCGTCGTCGCGCCGTTCGACGGGCAAGTGGTTGAGCGCAAGGTGCAGCGCTATGAAAGCGTGCCGGCCGGTGCACCGCTGCTCGATGTCGTCGATAACCGTACCCTCGAGATTCATTTGCTGGTGCCGTCGCGCTGGATGGCCAGACTCAAGCCCGGCCAGACCTTCAGCTTCGTTCCCGATGAAACCGGCCAGGCCATCGACGCCACGGTCAAACGCCTCGGCGCGCGAATCGATGAGGGCAGTCAGACCCTGTTGCTGGTCGCAACACTTCCCGAAGCCAAAGGTTTGCTCGCCGGCATGAGCGGCACCGCGCGTTTCCCGGAGCTTAAGTGAACGCCCCGGTGAGCGGCGGCGCTGAACAGGTGTTCGCACGGTTTCTCGACCTTGAACGGCAGACTCGCGCTGCCCGTGATGCCGCGCAACTGGCCTACAGCCTGGTCAATGACGGCCAGTCGTTGTTTGGCTTTCGCCATGCCGCGTTATTGATCGCCGGCAAGGTACAAGCCGTGACGGGCGTCAGTGCGGTTGAGCCGAATGCGCCGTTCGTGGCGTTCGTCGAGCAGGCCGTGGCGCAGTTGTTCAAGCAGGATGTGCTGAAGCAAGCGCGGGTGATCGCGCCGGAACTGCTCAGCGAATCGATCCAGGCCGACTGGCGCAGTCTGTCCGCTGCGCAGGTGTTCTGGTTACCGCTGGTGGATCGCGACGCGCAGGTGTTCGGCGGCTTGTGGCTGGCGCGCGATGTGCCGTGGAATCCTTCCGAACAAGTCTTGCTGTCGCAACTCGGTGACACCTACAGCCACGCCTGGCTGGCGCTGCAACCGCGCAAACCGTGGCGGCTGCGCTGGACCCGCAAGCGTCAGGTGGCGTTGCTCGCGGTGCTGTTGCTCGGGCTGTTGCTTCCGGTGCGTCAATCGGTGCTGGCCCCGGCCGAAGTGGTACCGCTGGGTGGCCGCGTGGTGGCGGCGCCGCTGGACGGAGTAATCGCCGAGTTTCTGGTCAAACCCAATCAAACTGTAAAAAACGGCGATGTGCTGGTGCGTTTCGAAAGCACCACGCTCAAGGCGCAGGCCGACGTCGCTGAGCGTGCGCTGGGTGTGGCCGAAGCTGAACTGAAATCCAATTCCCAGCGCTCGTTTGCTGATGCCGAGTCGAGCGCAAAAGTCGACTTGCTCGCCGCTCGGGTTGAGCAGAAGCGCGCCGAACGTGACTACGCCCGTGAGCTGCTCAAGCGCAGCGAAGTGCGTGCCGAACGTGATGGCATCGCGGTGTTCGCCGACGCCGAGCGCTTGACCGGCAAACCGGTGCAGACCGGCGAACGCCTGATGGAAATTGCCGACCCCAATCAGGCTGAACTACGTATCGAACTGGCGGTGGGCGACGCGATCTCGTTGGAGCCTGGTGCCGAAGTGGCGTTGTTTCTCGACAGCGATCCGCTGAAGCGCCATCTCGCCACACTGGAACGCTCGGCGTACGAGGCGCAGCCGACGGCGGGCGGGCAACTGGCCTATCGGCTCGACGCCAATTTTACCGAGACACCGCCACGCATCGGCCTGCGCGGCACGGCGAAAATCTTCGGCGACCGCGCGCCGCTGGCGCTGTACCTGCTGCGCCGGCCACTGGCCGGTTTGCGCCAGAGTGTGGGTCTGTAGATGAATCTGCCGAGCCTGCGTGCTGACCTGCAACTGTCGCCCGCGGCACCGGCCTTGGACGGTTCGCCGCGCTGGACCCTCGCCGATCCGGTGCGCGGGCGTTATTTCAAACTGGGCACGGCGGCGATGCGCTTGTTGCGCCATTGGTCGTTGGGCGACGCCGAGCAAGTCTTGCGCGCGGCCAATCGCGAGCCGGGTTTACCGTTGGCCGGCACCGAGCTTGAGCAGTTGCTGGAGTTCTTGCGCGGACACGATTTGATCAGTGCGCTCGACGATCAACAGCGCGCCAGCTACCGCCTCAAGGCCTTGGCGCAGAAGCAAAGCCTGTGGCAAATCCTCCTGCATCAATATCTGTTTTTCCGTATTCCGCTGTGGCGCCCGGACGCGTTTCTCAATCGCGCGTGGCCGTGGCTTGCGCGCTTCGGCCCGCGCCTGCTGCGTTACGGTTTACCGGCGACGCTGGCGTTGGGTGTGTTTCTGGTGGCGCGCGACTGGCAGCGTTTTATCGGCACGTTTCCACACCTGTTCAGCCTCGGCGGCGCATTGGCGTTTGGCGTGGCGTTGTTCTTTGCCAAGCTCTGTCACGAATTCGGCCATGCGTTCATGGCCAAGCGCGCCGGGTGTCGAGTGCAGAGCATGGGCGTGGCGTTCATGGTCTTGCTGCCGATGTTCTACACCGATGTCAGCGACGCCTGGCGGGTCAATGATCGCCGTGCGCGATTGCTGATCGGTGCCGGCGGTGTGCTCGCGGAATTGCTGTTGGCGTGTATTGCGCTACTCGCATGGTCGTTGCTGCCGGATGGACCGGGGCGCACAGCGGCGTTCATGCTCGCCAGCGCCACGTGGATCACCACGCTGGTGGTCAACCTCAATCCGTTCATGCGTTTTGATGGTTATTTTCTGATCAGTGATTTCTGGGAAGTCGACAACTTGCAGGGGCGCGCATTTGCCCTGTGCCGTTGGCGTCTGCGCGAGTTTTTGCTCGGTTATGGCGCCCCGGCGCCGGAGCCTTGGTCGCCGAAGATGCAACGGCGTTTGCTGATCTGGGGGTATGGCTCATGGTTGTGGCGTGCGGCGTTGTTTTTCGGGATCGCACTGGCGGTCTATCACCTGTTTTTCAAGGTGTTGGGGATCTTCCTGATGCTGGTGGAACTGGTGTGGTTCATTTTTCTGCCGATCATGCGTGAGTGGCGCCAGTGGTGGAGCCGCCGCGAACAGGCGCACGGCCCGCGCGTGCTGCTCAGTGGGTTGGCGCTGCTCGGATTGTTGCTGGTGCTGATCGTGCCGTGGCGCAGTTCGGTGGAGTTGCCGACCATGCTCGAGGCCGGGCGCGCCAGTGCCCTGCACGCGCCGACGGCGGCGCGGGTCAAAGCGGTGAAGGTGACGGACGGGCAGAAAGTCGCGCAGGGCGATGTGCTGATCGAACTGGAGTCACCGGATCTAGAATCGCGGCTGGCGATCGTGCGCCGGGAAATCCAGATCCAGCAGCTGTTGATGCGTCGTCAGGCTAGTCGCAGCGAAACCGCCGCCGACGCTGGCATTGTCGAGCAGCGATTGGCCGAAGCGGTCGCCGAATACCGCGGGCTGACGGCGCAACGCGAACGCTTGCTGCTGCGCGCACCGCAGGCCGGCAACGTGCGTGATCTGCTGCCGAACATGACGGTCGGGCGCTGGCTGTCGAGCAAGGATGCACTGGCACGGGTCGTCGAAGACGGCGCGCGCCTGCGCGGTTATCTCGCCGAAGCCGAATTGTGGCGAGTCAAGCCCGGGGCCAGTGGCCGCTTCATCGCCGATGACCCGATGCACCCGGCGCTCGCCGTGCAATTGAATGAAATCGACACCAATGGCGTGGCCTACGTCGATCAGGAGGCGCTGACCTCCGATCACCACGGGCCGATTGCCGTGCGCCGCGATCAACAGCAGCGGGCCGAACCGGTGCAGGCGCAATACGGCGCGCGGCTCAGCGTGCTCGATACCGCGCCGACACCGCCGCAACCGTTGCGCGGTGTTGTGATTTTGCAGGGTAGCGGTGAATCGTTGCTCGGTGTGGCATGGCGCCGAATGGCGGCGCTGGGGGTCAGGGAAAGCGGTTTCTAACGGAGAGCACGATGGCGGACAACGCAGCAGTGGCGGCAGACGGATTGGTGGTGCGACCTTCGCGGGCAACCGACGCGCCGTTTTTGCAGGGCCTGTATCAGACGGCGCGGCCGGACCTGCAATGGGTCGACGGCGAGCAGGAACAGGTGCAGCAACTGGTCGCGCAGCAGTTTCAGGTGCAGGAGCAGGGCATGGGCGACAACTACCCCAACGCCATGCACTACGTGGTAGAAAAACTCGGCACGGCGATTGGCGCGTTGAGTACTGATTTCGGCGCCAACGAGATTCGTGTGTTGTACCTGGCGTTCATTCCGCAGGCGCGTGGCCAGGGTTTTGGGCGAGCGGTGCTGCAAGGCGTGCAGAAAGCCGCGCAGCAGATTCGCTGCCCGGTGGCGACGGTGGTCTGGACCAGCAATCCCCATGCGCGACGGCATTACCTCGCGCTCGGGTTTACGGTTGAAGAAAGCAACCCGGCGGCGGAGCGACTGGTCTGGTATCCCCAGTAATCTCCGTGCAGGAGCCGCCGAAGGCTGCTCCTTGGGTTCGGGTCAGTTGAAGGTGATGTGGAAGTAAGCCAGCTCTGGCGGCCGCCCCATCGGTGGTACGCGCGACACGAAGATGCCGTCCACTCGCCCCAGTTCAGGCAACTCCAGTGTACATAAACCATCGACGAATTCAGTCGCTTCCAGGCTGCTCAGTTCGACGCTGAATGGCATGCGCTCGCTGTAACGCATTTGCGCCAGCGGTTTCTCTGCGAGTTCGCCGATATGGATTTGCAATGCGCTGCCATCGGGCAGATACAGGGTGCCGATCCGCCCGAGAAGGGCCTGGAAATGTTGGCTTTTAACCGATTGCAGCATGGTCTCGCTCCGGCAAAGAGGGGAGCCGGGGGAGGGTGATCCCCCGGTGGTCGATCAGTTACGCGAAGGGAAAATACCGTTCAGCGCGATGCTGAAGTTCATCACCAGATACGGGTTCATGATGGGCAGCGGTAAGCCGTTGCCAGTTGGCGAGATTGTGCCGCTGATAGTGGTCGCAGCACCTTTGAGAGGAATGGCTGAGGTGCCCTGGGCATCGGAAAAGATATTCGCCAGACCCGGCCCGGTCCCCGAAGCGCCGATGTAGGCATTGGTCGCCGTCGGAGCGCCCACCGGGTTGCTGGCCGGGTTGGCCAGTTGCACGGTGGTGGTGGCGGTGAGGCCGGCGAGGGTGTGAGTGTGGTTCGGCAGGTTGTTGAGGGTGGCGGTGACTTGTTCGGCGCCGGAGATTTCGCCCATGACTCTCGGCGTCAGGCCCCCGCCATTGCCTTGGCAGATCGGCATGCGGCTCTGCAGGTTGGGCAGGCCGAAGTTGACGGTACCGTTGCCGCCGTAGGTGGTGCCCAGCAATGCAAACAACGCCTGGTTCTGGTTGATGCCGATGATCTGACCGTTGCACAAGGCCCAGCCGCTGGGCGCGTAGTTGAAGGCAAACGTCAGAACAGTGCCCATGTAAACGTCCATAAAGTCCTTATCCTTCTGATTGGTTGTCGGCGGGCCGCTAGTGGGATCAGGCTGGTGCTATTGCCTTGGCACTCCGTGGCCAGGTCACGCCACGCCAGAGCGTAGACGCGGATTGGCAAGGTTGCCGGGTGTCGTGAAGTCGCAAATCGGCATCGACGGGTCTCCTGCGCCTGACCTAGAGTGACTGGCAGGTTCGGGCTCATACAGGCGTGGTGTCGTGGCACGGCAAGAGGAAGCGATGGAGGTCAACAGAGTGACACCGGTGGGCGACACACAGGATCCGCATGCGACGCCGGGTTCGTGGTTTGTCCGCTTGCCCTTGATCCGTTGGGCGAGGGAGCACTGGCTGCTGCCGATCCTGCTCTTGGCCGCCGCTGTGCGTTTTTACGACCTGACTGCGGCGGCGATCTGGGGCGACGAAGGTTCCAGCCTGCTACTGGCGCGCTACTCGCTGGGCGATATCTGGCGCCACGCGGCGTTCGATGTGCATCCGCCGCTGTACTTCATGCTGCTGCATGGCTGGATCGAACTGTTCGGCGACGGGATTTTTGCCATTCGCTGTCTTAGCGCTCTGGCCGGCCTCGCCGCAGTCGGAATGGGCGTCTGGCTGGTGGATCGCTTGGCCACGCGCCGCGCTGCGATCCTCGCCGGCCTGCTGCTGGCGCTGTTGCCGACGGCGGTGCGCTACAGCCAGGAAGTGCGCATGTATTCGCTGCTCGGCCTGTTGTTGATCGCCGCGACGCTGGCGTTGGTCTACTGGATCCGCCGGCCGCAGCGTCATCGCTATCTGGTGGTTTATGCGCTGTTGATGACGGCGGCGTTCTATACCCATTACTTCGCGGTGCTGGCGGCGCTGTGTCACTGGGTTTATCTGGGAGTGATCCGGTTCCAGCGCGGCTATCGCTTGCGGCATATCCAGCGCCCGGGCTGGTGGCTGGCGAATCTGGCCATCGCGGCGTTGTACCTGCCGTGGCTGCCCAACCTGCTCGATCTGACGCAGCACATGGAACAACTCAAGGTCGGTGGCGATGTCGGCTGGGAAGACCCGGTGACGCTGGCGTCGTTGCCGTCGATGATCTGGACATGGCTGATCCAGGATGACGGCGAACATCTGCCGTTGCTGGTGTTCGGCGCGTTGCCGCTGGCATTGCTGCTGCTGACGGCGGTGGCGGTCATTCGTGATCGCAGCGTGTCGCGCGGCAGTGTCCTGCTGGCGTTGTACACCGGCTTACCGCTGTTGCTGGTGTTTGCGGTGTCGTTCATCACGCCGGTATTCATCGAGCGCTATCTGACCGCCTACGCCTTGGGTTTGCCGCTGCTGGCGGCGCTGGCCATCGACCGTTTGTACAGCCGCGTGCGGGTCCTCGCGTTGGCGGTGCTGGTGGTATTGCTCGGGGTGGAAATGGTTGGTCTGAACAACAACGCCGCGGTCGACAGCAGTGATCAGTTCGATCGCGTGGTGAACTACGTCAATCAGCATTTCCAGCCCGGAGATCGCATCATCACCAGCGACATGCTCTGGTACTTGAGTTACGTCTACTACGATCGCACCGACGCACAGGTGCGGCTGTACACGCCGCCGGCTGCAGACGGCCGCTCGACGCGGCCGAATCAATATGGTTTCGGTACGCTGGTCAGCGACGATGTCTACCTCGACAGCCTTGCCGAGGTTTCTGGCAACGCGCGGATATGGCTGGTCGGCACCCAGGATGACCCGACAGAGTTTGCAGCGCTGCCCGCCACTTGGCAGATCAGCGCGCAAGTCCATGCGGGCGGGGCACAAGTGCGCTTGATCACGCCGAAATCCGCAGCCGAATAGCGACTGTTCAGACTAAAACGTTTCACCTTTAAATCCGCGATAAAAAATTAACTGGTTAGTTCTTTTTGCTCTGAATTGATATCAAAACACTACTAGTCGCAGGGGGGTTGTTGGACTACGCTTTGTCGGACAAAAGGACTTTAGATCAGGGTGAAGGGATTGCAGCAGTTCCACTTTATCTCCGGCTTGCCGCGCTCAGGCTCCACCCTGCTTTCTGCGATTCTTTTGCAGAACCCGCGCTTTCACGCCGGCATGACCAGCCCGGTCGGATCGCTGTTCGCCAGTGTCCTCGAGCAATGCAGCGCCGGCAGTGAATACGGCGCGGTAATTGACACCGACATGCGCCGTCGCCTGTTGCGTGGTCTGTTCGACTCCTACTATGCCGACAAGGCCGACAAACCGGTGGTGTTCGACACCAATCGGCAGTGGAGCTCGCGTCTGCCGGCACTCAACGATCTGTTTCCGCAAGCCAAAGTCATCGCCTGCGTACGCAACGTCGCTTGGGTCATGGACAGTCTTGAACGCTTGTACCGCGCCAATCCCTTTGAAAACACCAAGCTGTTTGGCGATGCCGTCGAGCGCAACACGGTGTACAGCCGCTGCGAAACCCTGGCTCAGCGCAATCGCCTGGTAGGTTTTGCCTGGGCTGCGCTCAAGGAAGCCTATTACGGCGAACACGCTGACTCACTGCTGATCATCGATTACGACTTGTTGACCCAGGCACCGGAGCGCGTGCTGCGGCTGGTCTATGAATTTATCGGTGAGCCCTGGTTCGAGCACGATTTCGAACATCTGGCCTATGACGCGCCGGCGTTCGACCAAGGCCTTGGCCTGGCTGGCCTGCACAAGGTCAAACCGAAAGTGGCCTTGCAGTCACGGCGCACCATTCTGCCGCCCGACCTGTTCAAGCAATACGCAGATTTGTCCTTTTGGCTCGATGGCTCAGCCAGCGCCGCCAATGTCATTCGTATGAAATCCGACGCCGCGATCAGTTGATCGCGGCGTTTTTCATTGATGCCTTACGTATCTTCGTTCGAGTTCGGGTGAGCAACATGTGGTGGAGCATTTTTGGCGGTGCAAAAGTCAGGTCTCGGGCAACCGCAGGTCAGCGTTCGCTGGCCTCGCCGATGATCATGTCGCTGGAGCCGCGCATGCTGTTCGACGGCGCGGTGGCCGCCACCGTGGCCGATACCGCTGCGCAAGCCGACAACCATGCACCCACCGCTGCCGATGCGGCCAAGGCGCCGGCAGCCGATCATCCCGTAGCGAGTAAAGACACCCACGGCCAGGCTGATGCCACGCCGGCGGCCAGCCCGGTCGCGGTGCCCGGTCAGAGTGTGGTGTTCGTCGATTCGCGGGTGAAGGATGCCGACAGCCTGCTGCAAGGCATTGCTCCCGGCACGCAAGTGGTGAAACTCGACGCCAGCAAGGATGGTTTGCAACAGATCGCCGACTTCCTTGATCAGCATCACGGCGTCAGCTCGGTGCAGATCATTGCCCACGGCAACGCCGGTGACTTGTGGCTGGGCAACAGTTATCTCTCGGCAGACAACGTCGCCCAGCGCAGCGCGGTTCTCGCGGAAATCGGCAAGGACATGAATGCTGGCGGCGACATCCTGATTTACGGCTGCTACACCGCCGAAGGTGATCGTGGCTTGAGTTTCGTCGATTCGCTGGCGCAGTTGACCGGACGTGATGTGGCCGCTTCGAACAATCGCACCGGTGTCGGCGGCGACTGGGATCTGGAGATCGCCACCGGCACCATCGAAAGCGCCAACGTGCTGTCGAGCAAAGCCATGAGCGAGTACCAGTGGGGCCTGGCCACCTGGACGGCGACCAACAACCTCAACTCGGGTGTCGGCTCCCTGCGCGCGGCGCTGGCTTCGGCGCAGAACGGCGACATTGTCACGTTCAGTTCCGGCATGACCGTTCAGCTCACGTCGGAATTGCTGATCAACAAGAACATCACCGTCGATGGCGACCTGAACAACGACGGCGTCGCCGACGTGACCCTCGATGGTCAGTACAAAACCCGCGTGGTGGAAGTCACCTCCGGCAGCACCGTGACTCTCGACGGCCTGGTGATCACCAAAGGTCTGGTGGCGGGCAACGGCGGTAATGGCGGCTCGGCGGCGGCGGGCGCCATGGGCGGCGGCATTTTCAACGCCGGCACTCTTACCCTGAACAACGTCACCGTGACCGCGAACGCCGCTTCCGGCGGTGGCGGCGGCGGGGGGGTGACCGGCGGTTATGTCGGCGGTGGCGGTGGCGGTGGCGCGGGTATCGGTGGCCAGACCGGTGGCCATGGTGGTTCGTCCGGCCCAGCCACTGGCACTTATGCCGGCGGCGCAGGCAGTGCCAATGCCGGCGGTTATGGCGGTGGTTACAGCCCGACCGACATGGGCGGCCGAGGCGGCACCAGCACCGGTGGCGTGGGCGGCAATGGCGGCAGCGCCGGTGCCGGTTACAGTCATGGGGGCAATGGCGGTTCGGCGAGCAACGGCAGCCTGTCGATTGGCGGCGGCGGCGGTGGTTCCGGCTGGGACAAAGTCGGCGGCGTCGGCGGCAATGCGGCGGGCGGTATCTACAACGCTTCGAGCGGCACCCTGAAAGTCATCGGCACCTCGGTCATCAGCAACAACATTGCTGCCGGCGGCGGCGGTGGTGGTGGCGGTGGGGTCGGCAGCAACGGTGCCGATGGCGGTGCCGGCGGTCGCGGCGTCGGGGCGATCTGGAACAACGGCGGTGTGGTGCTGATCACCGCGAGTAACTTCGCGGCGATCAGCGGCAACGGCGCCGCCAGCGGTGGCGGGGGTCTTTCCAACGGCGGTTCGACCGGCACGACGCCGAGCGCACTGGTGGGAATCTACAACAACGGCGGTACGCTCAACACCGCTTACGTGGAACCACCCACCGCCACCGTCGTGGTCGCCGATACCGCGCTGAGAATCGGCGAAACCTCGCTGGTGACCATCACCTTCAGTCGTGCGGTCAGCGGTTTCACCAACGCCGACCTGACCATTGCCAACGGTACGCTGACCAGTGTTTCCAGCGCCGACGGCGGAATTACCTGGACGGCGACCTTCACGCCGACCAACAACATTACCGACACCACCAACCTCATCACCCTCGATAACACCGGGGTGGCGGCAGTGTCCGACAGCGTGGCCGGTGTTGGCACCACCAACTCGAACAATTACGCGATCGATACTCAGCGCCCGACCGCGACCATCGTCATGGCCGACACCGCGCTGAAAATTGGCGATACATCTCTGGTGACCATTACCTTCAGCGAAGCGGTATCCGGTTTCACCAACGCCGACCTGACAATTGCCAACGGTACGCTGACCAACGTCAGCAGCGCCGACGGCGGCATCACCTGGACAGCGACGTTCACCCCGAACGCGAGCATTAGCGATGCCACCAACCTGATTACCCTGGACAACACCGGGGTGGCGGATCTGGCCGGCAACGCCGGCAGCGGCACCACCGATTCAGCCAATTACGCGATCGACACCGTGCGTCCGACAGCGACCATTGTCGTTGCCGACACCAATCTCGCGGCAGGCGAAACCTCTGTGGTGACCATCACCTTCAGCGAAGCGGTGAGCGGCTTCACCGCCGCCGACCTGACGGTGGCCAACGGCACCTTGAGCGGACTGAGCAGCAGCGACGGCGGCATCACCTGGACCGCCACGCTGACGCCAACCACGAGCGTCACCGACACCACCAACCTGATCACTCTGGACAATACCGGTGTCAATGACCTGTCCGGCAACGCCGGCACTGGCAGCACCAACTCGAACAACTACGCGATCGACACCGCGCGGCCGACGGCGACCATCGTGGTCGCCGACAACGCGCTGAAAATCGGTGAAACCTCTCTGGTGACCATCACCTTCAGTGAGGCGGTCAGCGGTTTCACCAACGCCGATCTGAGCATTGCCAACGGTACGTTGAGCGCAGTCAGCAGCGCGGATGGCGGCATCACCTGGACGGCCACTTTCACGCCGACCAGCAGCATCACTGACGCCACCAACCTCATCACGCTGAATAACAGCGGGGTCACCGATCTGGCGGGCAATACCGGCGTCGGCACCACCGATTCCAACAATTACGCGATCGACACCGTGCGGCCGACCGCCACCGTGGTGTTCGCGCAAAATACTTTGAAAATCGGCGATACCTCGCTGGTGACCATCACCTTCAGTGAAGCGGTGAGCGGTTTCACCAACGCCGACCTGACCATCGCCAACGGCACTCTGACGGCGGTCAGCAGTGCGGACGGCGGGATTACCTGGACGGCGACGTTTACGCCGAGTGCGAACATCACCGATGCCACCAACCTGGTGACGCTGGACAACACCGGTGTTGCCGACCTGGCCGGTAACGCTGGCAGCGGCACCACCGATTCGAACAATTACAGCATCGACACCCAGCGGCCGACCGCGACCATCGTGATCGCCGATCCTGCCCTGAGCGCCGGCGAAACCTCACTGGTGACCATCACCTTCAGCGAAGCGATCAGCGGTTTCACCAACGCCGACCTGACCGTGCCCAACGGCACGCTCACGGCGGTCAGCAGCGCGGATGGCGGCATCACCTGGACAGCGACGTTCACGCCGACCGTGGGGGTCAACGACACCAGCAATATCATCACCCTGGTCAACACCGGGATCGCTGACCTAGCCGGGAACGCCGGCACGGGCACGACCAACTCGGGCAACTTCACCATCAACACCGTGGCACCGACCGCGACCATCGTCGTCGCTGACAACAGCCTGACGATTGGTGAGACGACGACGGTGACCATCACCTTCAGCGAAGCCGTCAGCGGTTTCAACAATGCCGACCTGACGATTGCCAACGGTACGCTGACGGCGGTGAGCAGCAGCGATGGCGGCATCACCTGGACGGCGACGTTCACGCCAACCAGCAACATCACCGACGCCTCCAACCTGATCAGCCTCGACAACAGCGGCGTGCAAAACGCCTCCGGCAACGCGGGCAATGGCACCACCAACTCCAACAACTACGCCATCGACACCCAACGCCCAACGGCAACCATTGCACTCGCCGACTCGGCACTGGGCGTCGGCCAGACCACCACTGTGACCATCACTTTCAGCGAGGCGGTCAGCGGTTTGACTCTGGCCGATCTGACTGTGGCCAACGGCACGCTCTCCGGATTGAGTACGTCGGACAACATCACCTACACGGCGACGTTTACGCCGTCGGCGGGCATCACTGACACCAGCAACATCATCACCCTGGACAACACCGGCATCACTGACGTGGCGGGCAACGCCGGCAGCGGCACCACCGACTCGGGCAACTATGTGATCGACAGCCAGCGCCCTACCGCCACCATCGTTATCAGTGATACCGACTTGCGCCCGGGCGAAACCGCGCTCGTCACAATTACCTTCAGCGAGGCGGTCACGGGCTTCGACAATTCCGACCTGAGCGTCGCCAACGGCACGCTGAGCAACGTCTCGTCGAGCGACGGCGGCATCACCTGGACCGCCACGTTTACCCCGACCATTGGCCTCAGCGATGCTACCAACCTGATCGTGCTGAATAACGCTGGCATCAGCGATCTGGCGGGCAATGCCGGCACCGGCACCACCAACTCGGCCAACTACGCGGTGCAAACCGAAGTGCCGACGGCGACCATTGTCGTTGCGGACAGCTCGCTCAAGGCCGGGGAAACTTCGATCGTGACGATCACCTTCAGCGAGGCCGTCAGCGGTTTCAGCAACGCTGACCTGACCATCGCCAACGGCACCTTGAGCAATGTGGCCTCCAGCGACGGCGGCATTACCTGGACCGCTACGCTGACGCCGACCGCCAACATCACCGACACCAGCAACCTGATCACCCTCGACAACAGTGGCGTGACCAACGCCTCCGGCAACAGTGGCGTCGGCACCACCGATTCGAACAATTTCGCCATCGACACGGCGTTGCCGACTGCAACCATCGTGGTCGCCGACAATCGCCTGGGCATCGGTGAAACCACCACAGTGACCATCACGTTCAGTGAAGCAGTCAGCGGTTTTGACCTGTCGGACATCAGTGTCGCCAACGGCACATTGGCGAACCTGACCAGCAACGATGGCGGCATCACCTGGACCGCCACGCTGACGCCAACCGCCAACGTCAACGATGCAACCAACCTGATCATCGTCGACACCGCTGGTGTGCAGGATCTGGCCGGCAACCTTGGCGCCAGCATCGCCATCTCCAACAATTACGCGCTGGATGCGACCCGGCCAACGGTGGACATCGTGGTCGCCAATTCGCACTTGGGCATCGGCCAGACCACCACGGTGACCTTCACTTTCAGCGAGGCGGTGAGCAATTTCGACTTGTCCGACCTGAGCGTGACCAACGGTGATCTGAGCAACCTCAGCAGCAGTGATGGCGGCAAGACCTGGACCGCGACCTTCACGCCGACCGCCAACGTCAGCGATCCGAGCAACTTCATCGCGCTGGACACCAGCAACGTCACGGATCTGGCCGGTAACGTCGGCAGCACGGTGGCGGTGTCGAACAACTACGCACTCGACAGCGAACGGCCCACGGCGACGGTGGTGATTGCCAATCCGAATCTCGGTCTCGGCCAGACCTCACAGGTAACCATCACCTTCAATGAGGCGGTCAGTGGTTTTGATCTGGCGGACATCAATGTCGGCAATGGCACCTTGTCCAACCTGAGCAGCAGCGACGGCGGCAAAACCTGGACCGCGACCCTGACGCCGAATGCCAACATCAACAGCGCCAGCAATGCCATCAGCGTCAACAGCGCCGGGGTCAGTGATCTGTCAGGCAACAGCGGCAGCGGTGTCAGCAGCTCGAACAATTACGCGATCAACACCGTGCCGGCGGTCGTTCCTCCCACTACGCCAACCAGTGTGGTGATTCCCGATCCACTGATTCGCAGCAGTGATCCGGTGGTGGCACCACCGCCACCGAACGTGCCGTTACAACCGATCATTTTCACCGCGCCGACCGGCGACCTCGGCTCCCCGCTGACCTTCGCGCCGCTGTTCGAGCAACGGGTGATCGGCAATGGCATCCGTCCTTTGGGCGATATCTTCATGAACCACGGTGCCCTCAGCCCGAGCTTCATCGCGCAGGTGTTCAGCAGCAGCGACAGCGGCACTGATGGATCCGGCCACGGCTTCCTCGGTTTTGGCGGGGGTGACGGCGGCGTGTTCGGCAGCAGCACACTGGCGAGCCTGTTCAATCAGGACAGTGCCGCCGAGCGCGATTCATTGAATGCGTTCGGCAGTCAGTCACTCAAGGCGGGTGATGTTTCTCAAGGCCTGCGCGGCGTGTTTGGCGCGCCGACGCTGGGCCAGCAACTGCAACAACTCAAAGACACCGAACAGCACCGGGTCGACAACCTGGCGGCAGCACTGCAACAGGTCGGCATCAGCGAAATATCGGCCTGAAAAAACCATAACTCAACACTGTGCGGGACCTAGGGGCGATCCAGGGATGAAGAGAAGTCAGAAGTTGTTCGGCGCCAGCCTGCTGGCGCTGGCGATCAGCGGATGTGCAGTGACCAGTGAACCGATTGAGCGCAGCGTCAGTGAACAGCGTGCCAAAAGCGATCTGCAAGGCATGTACAAGGATCAGGAACCGCTGCGCGGTCCGTTGACCCTGCACCAGGCCATGGCCCGCGCCGTGAAGTACAACCTCGAAGGCCGCTTGAAGATCATGGAGGAAGCGCTGGCCAAGCGGCAGCTCGACCTCGCCAGTTTCGACATGCTGCCGCGCATGGCGCTGGATGCCGGCTACGTCGGGCGCAACAACGTCAACGCCTCCAGCAGCCAGAGCGTACGCACCGGCACCCAGTCTCTGGAACCGTCGACCTCGCAGGATCGTGACCGCGAAGTCGCCGACCTGACCATGGTCTGGAACGTCCTCGACTTCGGCGTCAGCTACATCAGCGCCAAGCAGCAGGGCGATCAGCGCCTGATCGTCCAGGAACGGCGCCGCAAGGTGATCAACACCATCGTTCAGGACGTGCGCTCGGCCTATTGGCGGGCGATGGCCGCTGAACGTCTGCTCAAGCAGATCGACAGCCTGATGGCACGAGTGCAGACCGCCCGCGACAACAGTCAGACCCTGAGCGATCAACGCATTGGTGATCCGGTGCAGTCGCTCGGTTACCAGCGCTCGCTGATCGAAGCGACCCGGCAACTGGAAGAACAACGCCGCGCCTTGTCGCTGGCGAAAACCGAACTGGCGACGCTGATCAACTTGCCGCTGGGCACCCCTTTAACTTTGGCCACCGATGACCGTTATCAGATTCCCGAACTCAAGGTCGATCTGGCCAAACTCGAACAGGAAGCCCTGACCAGCCGCCCGGAACTGCGCGAGCAGGATTACCAGACGCGCATCAGCGCCGCTGAAACCCGCAAGGCTATGCTGCGCTTGCTGCCGGGCCTGGAGTTTTCTGCTGGCGGGCATTACGACAGCAACTCCTTCCTTGTCGAGCAGGGCTGGGCCGACTATGGCGTGAAAGTCACCTGGAACCTGTTCAACGTGATCTCCGCTCCGGCGGCGATCAACGTCGCCAAGGCCGGCGAAGAAGTGGCCACTGCGCGGCGACAAGCAATGTCGATAGCGGTGCTCGCGCAACTGTATGTGGCGAATGCCAACTATCAAGAAGCCTTGCGCCAGTTCAAGACCAACCAACAGTTGTCGGACATCGACGGGCAAATCGTTGGCCAGTTACGCAACCGTCATCAGGCTGCCGGGATTGGTGAGCTGGAGTTGATTCAGGGCGAGTTGAACAACCTGCAAGCCGACTTGCGCCGTGATTTGTCGTACGCCGATTTGCGCAATGCCTACGGCCAGATCTTCGCCAGTGCCGGCCTCGATCCGCTGCCGGATCAGGTGCAGTCGACCGAAGTGCAGTCGATCGCTACCGCGCTGGCCAACCGCGAGTCGGCGTGGGCGTCGGGGGATATCTCGGTGCCGGTGGTGGCGCATGCCCCAGCGCAGTGATGTGCTGGCGCCCGTTGCCAGCGTCAGCCGCACGCAACGCGAGGTTCGTAATGGGCATCGCGGTGCAGCGATTCTGTTGACCGGTTTGCCGGCGGCGGGCAAGTCGACACTTGCCCAGGCGCTGCACGCCGAGTTGTTCGGGCGAGGTTTGCAAAGCGTGGTACTGGATGGCGACGGTTTGCGCACCGGGCTCAATCGGGATCTGCGATTCACCGACGCTGATCGCCAGGAAAATATTCGTCGCGCCAGCGAGCTCGCCGCGTTGCTGGTGGAAAACGGGCAAATCGTGATTTTGGCGATGATTGCGCCACTGGCCGAACTGCGTGAGGTGTTTGCGCAACGCTTGGGGGACGACTATCGCGAAGTCTGGTGCAGCGCTTCGCTGGCGGTGTGCGAGCAGCGTGATCCGAAAGGGCATTACGCCCGTGCGCGACGCGGTGACCTCGCTGGATTTACCGGAGTGTCGGCACCGTATGAGCCGCCAACGCAGGCGTCGCTGGTGCTCGACACCGGTGCGCAAACGGTCGAAGCCTGCCTTGATCGATTGCTGACCTGGCTCGGCGAGTGCGCGGTGTTGCCCAGGACATGAGCCGGCCGGCGTTCTCGCGTTTGCCGGTGACGGTGGATTTGCCGCTGTTGCTGCAAGCGCTGGCGGCGATTGCCGACGACGCCTGGCGCAGTCACTTCAACACCGAGTATTTCTCGGGTGACTGGAGTGGCGTCGCGCTGATTTCGGCAGCCGATGCGTTGACCGAACTGTCGCCCGGTCGCGGTGAGCCGTTGCTACGCGAACCGTGGTTGCGTGATGAGCGCTGGCGCCACGGCTTGCGCAATCTGTCGCTGAATATCGTCAGCGCTCGACTGCTGCGCCTGGGCCCTGGCGCGCGCATTCACGAACATCGCGATTACGATCTGAATGGCCCGGACGCCGATCGCCGTTTGCACATTCCGTTGCTCAGTCCGCCCAATGTCGACTTCTGGCTCGACGGCCAACGCGTGCCGATGGCTGCTGGGGAATGCTGGTTTCTCGATCTCGCCCGTCCGCACCGAGTGGATAACCGCGATACCTCTGCGCGTATTCATCTGGTCATCGATTGCAAACCCGATGCCTGGCTTGAACAGATGATCGTCGAAGGATTGCCCGACACACCAGCGCCGGGTTTGGCCGATACCGACTTGCAGCGCTTTCAGAGGCTGGTGACTGAGGATGGCTCGCTGTCACTGGTCTTGCGCACGCTGCATGACCCTGAGGTGTTTATCGCCCGAACGCTGGAACTCGCGACGGAACGCGGCTTGGTATTTTCTCGCGAAGAACTGCGTACCGCGATGCGCAATGGTCGGCGGCAATGGAACGAACAATGGAGCTGTTGAGTTTCGACGGTTGGCTGCCCATTCGTGTCTGGCCGGTCGACGGGCAGTGGCGGGTCGATTGGTGCTGGTTCGGTGAGACACCGCTGCATCAGCCGTTTTTCCGTGAGGCGGTGGACGATGCACTGCGGCTGCCCTTCAATCAGGCGTTTCGACGGCAGACGCCGCTGTCGGCGCTGACCGAATGGCAAGCGCAAAGCCCCGGCCTCGCACCAAGCGCTTTTATTCTGCACGCCTCGCGCTGTGGCTCGACGTTGATCAGTCAGATGCTCGCGCAACTCGACGATCACATCGTTGTGTCCGAACCGCCACCGCTGGACGCACTGTTGCGCAACGAATTGCCTGCCATCGAACGCCGGGCGGTGATCACTGGATTGCTCTCGGCTTATGGTCAGCGCCGGCGCGGTATTGAACAGCGTTTAGTGATCAAACTCGACGCTTGGAACATCGGTGAATGGCCGCTGCTGCAGGACTGTTTCGCAGATACGCCGTGGCTGTTTCTCTATCGCGATCCTTTGGAAATTGCCGTTTCTCATCTGCGCCGGCCGGGGATGCACATGGTGCCGGGGATGCTCGGTGATTGCGTATTGGAGGATGGTTTGCCGTTTGAAGGACGTGAAGATTTTATCGCGCGGCGTTTGGGGCGCTTGCTTGAAGCCGGGTGGCTGCATTGCCGTGATTCCGGCGGTTTGGCGGTGAATTACAGTGAGTTGCCTGATGCGATGGCAGGGCGTTTGGCGCGGTTCTTTCGATTGAATGATGTGCAGCGTCAGCAGGTGTTTGCCGCTGCCGCGCAGCATGCGAAACAGCCTTCGCAAGTGTTTGTTGCCGATGGTGAAGACAAGCGCCGCGAGGCTTCGGCGCTGTTGCAGGAACGTGTGCGCACTTTTGCGCTAGCACCATTTGAAGCCCTGGAAGAATTGCGCGGCATTCAAAAGATCGCAGCCTTCGGCGGCTCCTACATTGAAATGTGATCCCCTGTAGATGCCGCAGGCTGCGATCTTTTGCTCTTCAGGACTTGCCGGACAAATCCGCCATGCCCTTGAGCAATTCGATCGGCAACGGAAAGACAATCGTCGAACTCTTGTCTCCGGCAATCGAACTCAAGGTCTGCATATAGCGCAACTGCATCGCCCCGGGCTGGCGTCCGAGCATTTCCGCCGCTTGCATGAGTTTTTCCGAGGCCTGCAATTCGCCTTCGGCGTGAATCACTTTCGCGCGCCGCTCGCGTTCGGCTTCTGCCTGTTTGGCGATGGCGCGGACCATCGATTCGTTGAGATCGACATGCTTGATCTCGACGTTGGCGACCTTGATCCCCCAGGCATCGGTCTGCGCATCGAGCACCTGCTGAATGTCGATGTTCAACTGCTCGCGCTCGGCCAGCAGCTCATCCAGTTCATGCTTGCCAAGCACCGCGCGCAGGGTGGTTTGCGCCAGTTGGCTGGTGGCAGAAAGATAATCCTCAACCTGAATAATCGCCTTCTGCGGATCGAGCACGCGGAAATACAGCACGGCGTTGACCTTGACCGAGACGTTGTCGCGGGTGATCACGTCCTGCGGCGGCACGTCGAGGACGACCGTGCGTAGGTCGACCCTGACCATTTGCTGGACCACCGGGATCAGCAGGATCAGACCGGGGCCTTTGACCTGCCAAAAACGGCCGAGCTGAAACACCACGCCGCGTTCGTATTCGCGCAGGATGCGAAACGTCGAGCCGGCCAGGGCAATGACCAGTAACAGCAGCGCAACAAAACCGATTTGCAGACCCATGATCACTCTCCGAGCGGTGCCGCGTCAGTCGCGGCCACTTGCAGCAACAATCCCTTGCGCGCCACCACGCGCACCGGTTGCCCGGTGTGCAGCGGTGTGGCACTGAGCACTTGCCAGCGTTCACCTTGCAGTTGCACCCAGCCGTTACGGGCATCGCCCGGTTGCACCGTGGTGATCGCGGTCACACTGCCGAGCAGGCCGGCGTCGCCACTGACGGCATGGCGCGGGCGGGTTTTCAGGGCACGGATCAGCAGCGCGAGCAACAGCAGGGCGCTGATCAGACCGAGGCCGATCATCATCGGCGCCGGCAATTCGGCGTTGCTCAGAATCAGCGCGCCGATGACGAACATGATGATTCCGGCCAAGCCGATCACCCCGTAATTGGGCAGCGCCGCTTCGGCGATCAGAAACACGATGCCCAAGGTAATCAGCCACAAACCGGCCGGACTCATGGCCGGTAACTGGCTGTCGGCAGCCAGGGCTGATCCGCTGATCATCAGGAGCAAGGCAAACGCACAACATCGGCTGTTCACGTGACCCTCCGCGAGCGTCATGTCTGGTTCTTACAGTCTAGTTGAGGGTTGTCCTGTATGAATTTTGATCAATGTGCAGATATGTCCGGTGAGCGGATTTCCCTGCGCCAGACACCCGCCGAACTAGACTCAAAGACACGGCAATCACCGTTCAGCGCAACACCGAGGTGCATCATGCGTATGGCAAGAAAGGTGCAGAGCAGCCTGAACCGGGCGCACTGCGAATACGACATCGTCGCCCATCGACACTCGTCCAGCAGCCTGGAAACCGCACGGGTCGCCGGGGTACCCGCCGAGCGCGTGGCCAAATCGATCATTCTCGACGACCACCACGGGCATTACCTGATGGCCGTATTGCCGGCCAGTCGTCACCTGGACCTGAGCAAGGTACGCACCAGCGGCGAATGGCAACTGACCCGCGAAAGCAATCTGGCGCATATTTTCGACGACTGCGAACGCGGGGCAGTGCCGCCGCTGGGTGACTCCTACGGGCTGGACATGGTTATCGACCCGTTGCTGACGCGGCAGAAGGATATTTATCTGGAGGCGGGCAACCACAACTACCTGCTGCACATGAGCATGCCGGAGTTTCTGAAAATGGTGCCGCATGCCGAGGTGCGTGAGTTGAGTAATTAGGATTTGTGGCGCCGGCACTGACGCCTTCGCGAGCAGGCTCGCTCCCACAGGTTGATTGCATTCCCCTGTGGGAGCGAGCCTGCTCGCGAATAATCTTCCACACACCCCGTTTTTGAAGGAACTCAGCAATGGAGCAACCAACCCACACTCTCCCATCCCTGTTCAAACAACTCGGCCTGGACAACGATCCGACCAGCATTGACCAATTCATTGCTACCCATTCCACGCTCAAACCCGAGCTGCATTTGGCTGACGCGTTTTTCTGGTCGAAGAGTCAGTCGCAGTTTTTACGGGACGAGATTCTGGATGACGCCGACTGGGCGGAGGTGGTGGATAAGTTGGATGTGTTGTTGCGTAAGGGCAGGAGTGTGTAAAAAAAATTGTAGGAAAAGGCTGAAATGTAAAAAAAACATGCGCGATGTAAAAAAAACTGGGCTTTAATCGTCGCAGTGAATTTTTTACGTGGACGATGACGATGCCAACTGTTGGATATGCCCACCTGCGTGATGCGCTGAAGCTTAATGCATTTGCCCCCAAGCGCATTGCGATGATCAAACCGGTTACCCGGATTACCTTGATCGGTGAGTGTCTAGCGGTTCCAAACGGCGTCGCGCCGGCACAGGGTTCGACACTTGAGCACATCTTGTTTGCTCTGAAGCATGAGGGAATAAACCTGTGCATTCTTGCTCAGGCGCTTGAAACCGTTGAAGCGGACGAGTTGCTAGGTGAGTTGAGCCGATCACCTAACGGGGTATTTATCCGCAAGGCCTGTTTTCTTTGGGAAAGTTTCACGGGCAAACAGCTGGAATATTCCGTACCGGTTCGGGGCAACGTTGTCGCTTTGTTTGATCCCAAGCGTTATGTCACCGGGCCTGCAATTCGAAATAGTCGTTGGCGGGTAGATTTTAACGGGTTGGGGTCAATGCGTTACTGCGCCACAGTCGAGCGTACGACGGAGCTGCAGGCGCTGCTTGATCTGGACATCCTTGGTCGAGCCCAGGCTTTTATGGCGACGTTGCCGCCGGAAATGATGGATCGGGCAATCAATTGGGCCTATCTGCATGAGACCCGCGATTCTTTCGCCATTGAGAAAGAAGAGCCCAACGAAGAAAAGTCGCGCCGTTTTGTTCGGCTTCTGCGCCAAGCCCATGAGCGAACAGAGTTGAGCGAAGACTATTTGGTCGAGTTGCAGAACAGTACGGTTTCCAATCCTTTCGATAAAGCTGTGCTTTTCCGTCATGAACAGAACCATTTACACAACGGCTTGAGAGGCGCAGCTGGCGTCAGCTATGTCCCGCCTCCGCCGCAATTGTGCAGGGAGTTGATGGACGAGTTGATGAGTTTTGCCAATCACTCAGCCAAGCAGGTTGATCCGTTGATAGCTGCAGCGGTTGTGGCTTTCGGGTTTGTCTTTCTTCACCCGTTCATGGATGGCAATGGTCGACTTTCACGTTTCCTGATTCACCAGACGCTTTGCCACTCTGACGCTCTAAAAAATGGTTTGTTGTTACCGGTTTCCGTAGCGATGAAACACGAAGAGTCTGGCTATCTCGAAGCGTTAAAGGAGTTCTCGAAACCAGCAAGAGAGTTCTGGAATGTCACTTGGCTGGACGCTGATCAGATGGCTTTCGATTTTATTGGGCACGACTCAATCTATCGATTCTGGGACGGGACTCAATGTGCAGAATTTACCTTGCAGATGGCCTTGCGAGCATTGGAAGTGGAGCTGCGCGAGGAGACCGAGTTTCTTGAAAAATACGACTACGTCATCAAAGAGGTGAATGGGCGTTTTGACGTACGGGGGAGCGACCTCTCGAAACTGGTAATGATGTGTCTGGATAACGGTAACAAAGTTTCAAAGCATCGACGTAAGCAGTTCCAGTTCAGCGTGCCGGAGGAGGTTTTCGATTTCATTGAGCAGATAGCGGGTGATTTCGATTCGGTAGGCTAACCCTGAACAGGCAATTTGTTTCAAAACTTGACTGAAATTCCCCTCCAATGCGATATTGATAGTTAGCAAACTAACAGTGTGCATTTCCTCGTGCCGAACGAACTCGACGCTCTCCAGATGAACATCAGCAGTGCCATGGTGGTGGCCGCCAGGCATTGGCGGAAGATCTGCCAGACCACGCTGGTCAACTACGGAATCTCCGAAGCCTGCGCCGTGCCGCTGTTGATGATCGGCCGCTTGGGCGAGGGCGTGCGCCAGGTGCGGGTGGCGCAGGCCGCCGGGATGGAGAGTCCGTCGCTGGTGCGTCTGCTCGATCAGTTGTGCCATTCCGGCTACGTCTGCCGCACCGAAGATGCCCAGGATCGCCGGGCCAAATGCCTGAGCCTGACCGACACCGGTCGTGAACTGGTGCAAGCGGTGGAGATCGAACTGGTGCGCTTGCGTCACGAGGTGCTCGAAGGCATCGAGCAAAGCGATCTGGAAGCTACGCTGCGGGTACTCAGAGCTTTTGAGGCGGCCAGTCCGCCTTTGGTGGTCAATTCTTGAACGGTTTTTTCTCCGGCATTCCGCCGGCCCGTGACTGGTTCTACGGGGTCCGTACGTTTGCAGCGTCGATGATCGCGCTGTACATCGCCTTGCTCATGCAAATGCCGCGTCCATATTGGGCGATGGCCACGGTGTATATCGTCTCCAGCCCGTTTCTCGGGCCGACCAGTTCCAAGGCCTTGTACCGCGCCATCGGGACTTTTCTCGGTGCCGCGGCGGCGGTTTTTTTCGTGCCGATGTTCGTGCAGAGTCCGTTTGTGCTGGTGGTGGTCATCGCGCTGTGGACGGGTATTTTGCTGTTCCTGTCCCTGCAACTGCGCACGGCCAACAACTATGCATTGATGCTCGCCGGTTACACCCTGCCGCTGATTGCCTTGCCGGTGGTGGATAACCCGCTGGCGGTGTGGGACGTAGCAGAGGCGCGCACCGAAGAGATTTTCCTCGGCATCGCCGTTGCCGCCGTGGTCGGCGCGATGTTCTGGCCGCGTCGTCTGGCGCCGGTGTTCAACGATGCCGTGAGCAAGTGGTTCGCCGACGCAACGACCTACAGCCTGAAATTCCTCAGCCGCGACGTGCAGCCCGAAGAAGTCACTGCGCTGCGCATGGCCATGGTTGCCAACTTCAACAGCCTCGAATTAATGATTGGCCAGTTGCCTCACGAAGGTGCGCGACCGCAAACCGTGCGCAACACCAAAGAATTGCGCGGGCGGATGATTCATCTATTACCGGTGATCGATGCGCTGGAAGATTCGCTCTACGCCCTCGAACGGCGCACGCCGGAACTGGTGGAAAAATTCGCACCGCTGCTTACCGCGACCCGTGAATGGCTCGGTCACCCGGACGCCGATCTCGACCGTTGGCAAACGCTGAAAGATCAGCTCGAAGCCCTGCAGCCGAGCGTCGAGGCGCTTGAGGATCGTAGGCAATTGCTGTTCTCAAATTCGATTTATCGTCTCGGCGAATTCATCGATCTGTGGCAAGACTGCCGCAGTCTGCAGGACGCGATTCTTTGCGAACGCCAGGACAGCTGGCGCGCGGTGTATCGCCACTGGCGACTGGGTCGACTGACACCGTTTATTGATCGTGGACTGATGCTCTACTCGGTGGCCTCGACCGTTCTGGCGATCATCACCGCCTCGGTGCTGTGGATTCTGCTCGGCTGGCCGGACGGCGGCAGCGCGGTGATTCTCGCCGCGGTGGCCTGTAGCTTTTTCGCCTCGATGGACGACCCGGCACCGCAGATTTACCGGTTCTTTTTCTGGACCGGGATGTCGGTGCTGTTCGCCAGCCTTTATCTGTTTCTGATTCTGCCCAACCTGCATGACTTCCCGATGCTGGTGCTGGCGTTTTCCATCCCGTTCATCTGCGTCGGCACGTTGACGGTACAGCCGCGGTTCTTCCTCGGCATGCTGCTGACGCTGGTTAACACCTCGTCGTTCATCAGCATTCAGGGCGCTTACGATGCGGATTTTTTCGCCTTCGTGAACTCCAACCTCGCTGGACCGATCGGCCTGCTTTTCGCTTTCATCTGGACGCTGGTCGCACGCCCGTTCGGCGCCGAACTGGCAGCCAAACGCCTGACCCGTTTCAGCTGGAAAGACATCGTCCACATGACCGAGCCGGCCAACCTTGCCGAACACCGCAAATTGGGCGTGCAGTTGCTCGATCGACTGATGCAGCACCTGCCGCGTCTGGCCCTCACCGGCCAAGACACCGGCATCGCCATGCGCGAAGTCCGCGTCGGCCTGAACCTGCTCGATTTACTCGCCTATACCCCACGGGTGACGGGCGCGCCGAACGCGCTGTTGCAGCAAGTGGTCAGTGAAGTCGGCGAGTATTTCCGCGCTTGTCTCAAGGCTGGCGAACGCTTGCCGGCGCCAGCGCCATTGTTGATGACCCTCGATCGTACTCGTCGCGCACTCAATGGCCAGGGCGACGATGAAACCCGTTTGAACCTGTTGCACGCCTTGAGCGGTTTGCGTCTGGCGCTGTTGCCCGGCGTCGAATTCGTCGCCAGTGCCGACTCCGAAGAACCGCTGCCCGATGGAGCGCCCCTATGATCGGTGATCTGGACATCAGCGGCATTTTCCTGCCGACCCTCCTGGTGTTGATGGGCATTACTTATGTGCTGTTTTTGTTGGTGCATGGCGTACTTCAGCGCGTGCACTTTTACCGTCTGGTCTGGCACCGGGCATTGTTCAACGTGGCTCTCTACGCGGTACTGCTGTACGGCGTGGACTCACTCAGTCGATACCTGATGACATGAAAAAACCGTTTTTGACCATCGGTCGCGTGGTACTGACCCTGCTGATCGTGACTTTTGCCGTTGTCCTCGTCTGGCGCATGGTGATGTATTACATGTTCGCGCCGTGGACCCGTGACGGCCACATTCGCGCCGACATCATCCAGATCGCCCCGGACGTTTCCGGGTTGATCCAGCAGGTTGAAGTGAAAGACAACCAGTTGATCAAGCGTGGCCAGGTGCTGTTCAGCATCGACCAGGATCGCTTCAAACTGGCCCTGCGTCAGGCCAAGGCGGCCGTCGCTGATCGCGAAGAAACCCTCGCTCAAGCCCAGCGCGAGGCCAAGCGTAACCGTGGCCTCGGTAACCTGGTGCCGGCCGAGCAACTGGAAGAAAGCCAGTCGAAGGTCGCCCGCGCGCAATCGGCACTGGCCGAAGCCATGGTCACCGTGGACAGCGCTCAGCTCAACCTCGACCGCTCAGTGATCCGCAGCCCGGTGGACGGCTACGTCAACGACCGTGCGCCGCGTCCGCAGGAATTCGTTACCGCCGGGCGTCCGGTGTTGTCGGTGGTCGACAGCAATTCGTTTCACATCGACGGCTATTTCGAAGAGACCAAACTCGACGGCATTCATGTTGGCCAGTCGGTGGATATTCGTGTGATCGGCGACCGCGCCAAACTGCGCGGGCATGTTGAAAGCATCGTCGCCGGTATCGAAGACCGCGACCGTACCAGCGGCAGCAATCTGTTGCCGAACGTCAACCCGGCGTTCAGCTGGGTGCGGCTGGCGCAGCGGATTCCGGTGCGGATTGCCTTTGATGACGTGCCGGCAGATTTCCGCATGATCGCCGGACGCACTGCCACCGTTTCGATCATCGACGATCAGCCACGCGACGAGCGGAAACAGGAGCCTGCGCAATGAGCAGGGCGCTGATGATCGCCGGGTTGGGCGTGATGCTCTCGGCCTGTCAGATGGTCGGGCCGGATTATCACGTGCCTGAGGATGCAGCGGTGCAGCGCAAGGATTTTCAGGGCGAACTGGCGGTGGCCGGCAAACCGGTAGTTTCGGCGCCGGTGCCGGCGGATTGGTGGCGTCTTTATAAGGATGCGCGGCTGGATCAACTGGTGCAGCAGGCCATGGCTTCCAATACCGATCTGCGCGTAGCGGCGGCGAACCTGCAGCGGGCTCGCGCTCAGGTCGATGAGGCCGAAGCAGCGGGCGGCTGGAGCGCAGGTGTGAAGATGGGTGCGCAGCGTTTGCAAGAGTCTGGTCAGGCATTCTTGCTGCCGGAAAAAGTCCCGGTCGATAACGTCGGCGACATCGGCATCAGCGCTTCTTATCAGTTCGATCTGTGGGGCACTTTGCAACGCGGCATCGAAGGCGCAAAGGCCAATGCCGACGCGACCCAGGCAGCGGCAGACACGGCGCGGATCACCTTGGTGGCAGACGTCGTGCGTGCTTACACCCAAGTCTGCGCGGCCAACGAAGAACGGGAAATTGCCCAGCACTCCCTCGACCTGCAATCGCAAGGCACCACGCTGATTCAACGTCTGCGCGATGCCGGCCGTGGCGACGAAACTCAGGTGACTCGCTCGCAAACCCAATTCAAATCCCTGCGCGCCGAACTGCCGCGCTATGAAGCGGCCCGTCAAGCTGGGTTGTACCGTCTGTCGATGCTGCTGGCCAAACCGGTCGATCAATTGCCGGCCGGCACCGCCACCTGCGCCGAACTGCCGAAAATCGCCCAACTGGTGCCGGTTGGCGATGGCGCTGCGCTGCTCAAACGTCGCCCAGACATACGTCAGGCCGAACGTCGTCTGGCCGCTTCGACCGCCGGCATCGGCGTCGCCACGGGCGAGTTGTATCCGGACATCAGTATCGGCGCGACCATCGGCACTGTTGGTCTCATCGATGACTTGGGTGATCCGTCGACCAACCGCTGGGGTTTCGGCCCGTCGCTGAGCTGGAAAGTGCCGACCAACGGCGCTCGTGCGCGAATCCGCGAGGCAGAAGCGGCGACCCAAGGCGCACTGGCGCACTTCGACGGCGTGGTGCTCAACGCCATTCGCGAAACCCAGACCGGTCTGGCTCAGTACAGCGCCTTGCTGCAACGCCGCGATGCGCTGGCCGATGCCGAGCAGTCAGCGAAACTGGCCGCCGACCAGACCCACCGCTTCTTCCAGGCCGGCCGTGAGTCGTTTCTCGCCGACCTGCAAGCGACCCGTACCTACACGGATGTCACCGCGCAACTGGCCGCCGCCAACACCCAGGTTGCGATGAGCCAGATCGATTTGTTCCTCGCCTTGGGCGGCGGTTGGGAAAGCGGACGAACGCACGCTCCAGACGCCAGCAAACCCTGAGGCCGTTGCTATGCTTTGAAGTGTTGGAAGGGCGCCCCGAGCAAGGCGCCCTTTCAGCGCACATTGCTAGCGCTGGTCTAGGGGAAACCAATAATGAAAAACCCTTACGCTCTCGGCTTCTGGTGCGCCCTCGCAGCGCTGGTGCTGCTCTCGGCGACCTATTTCTACGGCATCATGCTGGCCCATCAGATCGACAAGGCCATGGTTTTCCTCGACAGCGCCGTCGCGCTGATTGCGGTCATGGCCATCGTCGTGGTCGCCTGGGCGTCGGTTCAGGTGCAGCGCGTGAAGAAGCGGCAGCTTGAACAGGGCAAGACCCTGGTGCTGATCTGGGACACCAAAGTCGCCCTGCGCCGGGTCGAAACCGTGTTCGACCGGTATTTCTGGGGCAGTTACTGGCAACCGGGGCGGACATTCGCCGAAGTCATGGGCGAACTCACCGGCACGCCGTTGGAAAAGAGCCTCGAAGCGCTGAAAAAGCAGTGTCTTGAACTAGACAAGCAGATCGATGACGAGGGCTGGCATTGGTTGAACAACGCCCGCGAATTGTCCGATGTCGCCACGGCCATGGCCCGCGAGCGCTATCAACTGGATTTCTGTGATCCGCGCGCCGACGGGCCGGGTGGGGCGGTGATCGATCGGGACTTCGAAGTGCTGGTGTATACGTGGACCGCGCGGCTGAAAAGCTTTGATCATCAACTGGATGAGATTGAGGTTCAGTATTCCTGATTCTCTGCTGAATCATCTGGCCCCTTCGCGAGCAAGCTCGCTCCCACAGTGGATTTGTGTTGAGCACAGATCCACTGTGGGAGCGAGCTTGCTCGCGAAGGCGGACTGAAAAACAGCGAAACTCTCACTGCCCGCCCACTGTCCACTCTCCCCAAAGACACTCTTTAACCTTTAAACATTGGGCCGTCTTGCGCGCCCGGTGCTAATCTCCACCGCTGAATTCAGCGCAGTCGAGCCGCGACCCGGTCACGGGTTCAGGGAAGACGACCACACTCACAGCCACGGAAATCGATCAGGTCATTCATGAATAAATCAGCAGGCGTGCTTCTCGGAATTGTTGTTGCCATCGGCGCGATCAGCGCGGGCGGGGCCTGGTACACCGGGACCAAGATCGAAGGCGTGTTGAACAACGCCGTCAGCAATGCCAACAAAGAGCTGCAAACCGCGATGGCCGGCTCCAACGGCACCGCATCGCTGGAGCTGGTGTCGCTGGAACGCCACACTTTCACCAGTACCGCGCACTATCGCCTCAAGGGTGAAGGCGAGATGTTTGGCGACAAGCCGGTCGAACTGTTGTTTGTCGACCACATCGAACACGGTCCGCTGCCGTTCTCGCGTCTGGTTTCGCTGAAATGGCTGCCGGTCATGGCCACCAGCAACTACGAACTGGAAAAGAATCCGGCCACCGAGAAATGGTTCGCCGCCACCAAGGGCGCCGCGCCGCTCAAAGGCGTAACCAGCATCGGCTACGACGAGTCCACCACCAGCACTCTCGACCTGCTGCCGTTCGAAACTGCGCTGGATGAGCAATCGAGTCTGAAATTTTCCGGCCTGACCATGAACATCTCCGCTAACGCCAAAGCGCAGAAGGTCAAGGCAGACGGTTACATGGACAACCTGAAGCTGGTCACCGTGGCTGAAGATCAGGCGCCGGTGCAGGTCGAACTCAACGGTCTGACCCTGGCCAGCAACCTCGCCAAAAGCAGCTACGGCTACTACACCGGGGAAAACACCCTGGAGCTGACCAACAGCAAAACCACCTTCGGCACCAAGCAATCGGTGCTCGGTGTGAAGAACTTCGAAATGAAGAACCTCACCGAAGAAAACGGCAGCAATGCCTCGGGTCGTGCTGATTACAAGATTGGCGAAGTCAGCATCAACGACAAGAAAGTCGGTTCGGCGAACATGGCCATGAGCCTGAAAAACCTCGACATCCCGTCGACCCTGTCGCTGATGCAGATCTACCAGACCAAATTGCAGCCGTATGAAAAAGCCGCGGCCGAGGCTGCAGCCCAGGGCTTGCCAGCGCCGGAGCTGAACCTCACCGAAGCTGAAAACGCCCAGGTCAAAGCCGACCTGCAGAAATTGCTGGCCGCCGGCCCACAGATTGCGCTGGAAAACCTCTCGTTCAACACCGCCAACGGCGAGAGCAAGGCCAATCTGGTGATCGACCTGACCAAGCCGCAATCGATGGATTTGCCGCCGGATCAACTGGGCAAACAACTGATTGCGTTGCTTGATCTGAATATCCAGGTGTCCAAGCCGATGCTGGTCGATCTGCTTAGCGTACAGGCGCAACTGGATGGTCAGACCGATGCCAAAGCCATCGTTGATCAGTCCAAGGAAGCGGCTGACATGTTCGCCGGCATGGCGGTCGGTTCGCAGTTGGCCGTCGTCGACGGCACCAACGTCGTGACCAAGCTGCACTACGCCGCCAATCAGGTCGAATTCAACGGCCAGAAGATGACCGTTGAGCAGTTCGTCGGCTTCCTGATGAGCAAGTTCGCAGGCGTCACGCAAGTGCAGTAATTCTGCGTTCTTAATAGCAGCGCCCGGCCTCTGTATCGCACAGACGCCGGGCGTTTTGCTGTCTGGCGTTCGGGTTTCGGCTGAACCGCCAGCACGATTCTGAACAATTATTGTGTTCTGGATGTTGCTCTACGCTTGCGTGCAAAACTGCCTGACTAAGCTTGGCCGTTGCATGTGCATTGGCGGCCACCGTTACGAATGGGCAAGGAGGGCATTGCGACCCGGCTGGCCATGTAAGGATGCTGACGAATGCCGCGTATTGATGTTCCTGTATTACATCGTGGTTTACGCCCTTTGTTCCGAGTCGCGCTGTGCAGCCAGTTGCTCTGGCCGGCGCTGGCGTTTGCCGACACACCCTACGATCAGATGGTGCGCGACGCTCGCGCCGGGCAGTACACGCCGGCGCTGACGGTTTTGCGTCAGGTGCCACCCGGTCAGTCGACGACCGGGCAGATCAGCGATCACCTGCAAATCGCCAGTTGGGCCGGCCTCGATGCCGAAGTGGTGCAGGTTTATGAAACCCAGGGCCGCGACCGCGTCCTGCCGGTTCAGGCGCTGACCGCCACCGCCCGTGCCTATCGCAACCTCAAGCGCTGGGACCAGGCGACTCAGGTCTACAACAAGGCCCTGGCGCTGGAGCCGGATAACGCCGATCTGCAACTGGGCCTGGCCCTGACCCAGGCTGACGCCGGTAAACCCGACGAAGCGGTGACCCGCGCCAAAGCGCTGGTGGCGGCCAAGCCCGATGATCCGTCGCGCCGTCTCGCCTTGGGCTATGCCCTGACCCGTGACAACAAACCTTACGATGCCCTGTTCGAATACGATCAGGCCTTCAAGCGCGCCGGCAGCAAGCCGGAAGTCGCTCGCGAATACGTGGTTGCTCTGCAAAAGGCGCGTTTGCCGGAACCGGCGCTGCGTCTGGCCAATCAGCGTCCGGGGTTGATCGATCCGGTCACGTTGCGTCGCCTCGAAGGTGATCTGGCCGCCGAGCGCGTGCGTCTCGCCGAACTCGCCACCCGCAGCGAAAAAGAACGCTACGTCATCGCCGACCGTGCGCTGGTCGATTACGACAAACTGCTCGCCACCTGGACACCTGACGCCACAGCTCACGACGACGTCATTCGCTGGCGCATCGACCGCATGGGCGCACTCAAGGCCAGGGTACGCACGGCCGAGGTCATCACTGAGTACCAGAAGCTGCAAGCCGAAGGCGTGAAGATTCCGACTTACGCCCTGCGCTGGGTAGCGGCGTCGTATCTGGATCAACGTGAACCGGAAATCGCCGCGGACTTGTATCGCCAGGTGCTGTCGGCGCCGGACGCTGATGTCGGTGATCGCCTCGAAGACAACACCGCGCTGTATTACGCATTGCTGGAAAGCGACCGTGCCGATGAAGCGCGCAAAGTCGCCGAGGACGCTGCCAAGTCCCAGCGTCCGCGTGTCGAACTCAAAGGTTTGCCCATCGGCAATCCCAACCATGAATGGATGGACGCCCAGCAGTTGGCCGCGCAGGCCGGGACCTATGGTTCCGACTTGCCCCACAGCGAAGAACGCTTGCAGACGCTGGTCGATCAGGCCCCCGGCAATGTCGGCCTGCGTCTGGCCCAGGCTGACCTGTATCTGGCGCGGCAATGGCCGCGCCGTGCGGAAATCCAGCTCAAGGAAACCGAGAGCATGGTGCCGCGCGGCATGGGCCTGGAAGTCGCGCAGGCGCGCACGGCGATGACGCTGCAGGAATGGCGGCAGATGGATGCGCTGACCGATGACGTGGTCGCGCGTTTCCCTGATAACCGTCAGGTCCAGCGTGCAGCGCGCGAGCGCGAAGTGCATGACATGTCCGAACTGCGCGTTGAAGCCTACGGCGGCAAGGCCAATGGCGGCGGCAGTGGCGATGCCGGAGCCGTCAGTGGCAGCCGCGATTTTGGTATCCAGACCACCCTGTACAGCCCGCCGATCGATGAAGACTGGCGCGTGTTCGCCGGGGCCGGGTATGCCACCGGCGACTTCGCCGAAGGCACCGGGCACCACCGCTTTCAGCGTGTCGGCCTGGAGCGCCGCACTCGTGACATGACCCTTGAAGCCGAGGTGTCCAATCACGATTACGGTTTCGGCGACAAACAGGGCGCGCGTCTGGCGATCGCCCGCGACTTCAATGACCACTGGCAGTACGGCGGCAGCCTCGAATACCTGTCGGCCGAGACGCCATTGCGCGCGCTCAACAGTGACATCAAGGCCAATGGCGGCAGCGGTTTCATTCGCTGGCGTGCCAACGAAAGCCGCGAGTGGCGCCTGTCGGTAAGCCCGTCGCACTTCAGCGACGGCAACAACCGCGTTGAAGCCTTGCTCACCGGCCGCGAGGGCATCTACAGCGCGCCGAACGTGCAGGTCGACGCCGGTCTGGAAGTCGGTACCAGCCACAACTCCAAGTCCGATGACGTGCCGTACTTCAACCCCAAATCCGACTTCAGCGTGATGCCGCTGGTCAACGTCAATCACGTGCTCTACCACCGCTACGAAACCTCCTGGAGCCAACAATTCCAGGCCGGTGCCGGCACGTACAGCCAGCGTGAGCACGGCACCGGCGGCATGGCCCTGCTCGGTTACGGCCAGCGTTATGCCTGGAACGACGTGTTCGAGGTGGGCGGTTTGTTCAGTGTGATCAACCGGCCTTACGACGGTGATCGGGAGACCGATCTGCGTCTGCTCGTCGACCTCACTTTCCGCTTCTAGAAGAGTTTGAAGATGCCTTTGATTTCGCGTTTCATCCTTCTGCTGGGAGCGCTGCTGGTCAGCGCCTGCGCCCAGCAAGCTCCGGCCTTTGCGCCGCCGTCCGAGCGTCCGCTGGCGGCCAGCGAAAAACCGTGGCCGAAAAATCACGTGCTCGGCATCGCCTATCACGATGTTGAAGACCGCGATCCCGATCAGGCCGTGGTGGCGGTGCGCACCGAGCGCATGATCGAGCAGCTCGCGTGGCTGCGCGAGAACGGCTACAAACCGGTGACGGTCGACCAGATCATGGCCGCGCGCAAGGGCGGCCCGGAGCTGCCGGCGAAAGCGATCCTGCTCAGTTTCGACGACGGTTATGCGAGTTTCTACACCCGCGTGCTGCCGGTGCTGCGTGCCTACAACTGGCACGCCTTGCTGGCCCCGGTCGGCGTCTGGATCGACACGCCGCTCAATCAACCGGTGGATTTTGCCGGTGCGCCGCGTGCGCGTTCCGACTTCCTGACCTGGGATCAGGTGCGCGAAATCTCGCAATCCGGCCTGGTGGAAATTGCCGCGCACACCGACGCCAACCACAAAGGGATCCTGGCCAACCCGCAGGGCAACCTGCAGCCTGCTGCTGCGACCCGGCGCTATGACCCGGTGACCAAACGTTATGAGTCCGAGGCCGATTTCCAGGCACGGATTCGCACCGACGTGAACAACATCTCGGAAAAAATCCGCAAGGTCACCGGCAAGAAACCACGCGTCTGGGTCTGGCCGTATGGTGCGGCGGATGGCACATCGCTGACCGTGGTCGGTGAGGAGGGCTACGAAATGGCCCTGACGCTGGACGACGGTCTCGACGCCCTCGACAACCTGATGAGCAGCCCGCGCTTCCTGGTTTCCTCCGATCCCGACGGCGAGGTTTTCTCCAATAGCATCGTCGACGTGCAGTCGGATTTCGTCATGCGTGTGGTGCACGTTGATCTGGACAACGTCTACGACCCGGATCCGGCACAACAGGACATCAACCTCGGAAAACTGGTGCAGCGCATGGCCGACATGGGCGCCAACACGGTGTTCCTGCAAGCCTTTGCCGATCCGCAGGGCGATGGTCTGGTGCACTCGCTGTACTTTCCCAACCGTCACTTGCCGGTACGTGCGGATATTTTCGACCGCGTGGCCTGGCAACTGCGTACTCGCGCCAATGTGAAGGTGTTTGCGTGGATGCCGGTGCTGAGTTTCGGCCTTGATGCGAAGCTGCCGCGTGTCACGCGCTGGGATCCGAAAACCGGCACCACCGCAATCGATCCGGATCAGTACCAACGCCTGTCACCGTTCGATCCGGAGGTGCGGCGGATCATCGGCGAAATCTACGAGGACGTGGCGCGGCTGACCTCGGTCGACGGCATCCTCTATCACGACGATGCGATTCTGTCGGACTTCGAGGACGCCGGCCCCGAAGCGTTGAAAGCCTACGTCGCCCACGGTTTGCCAGGTTCAATTGCCGCCCTGCGCGATGATCCGGCGGCCCTGCAGCGATGGACGCGGTTCAAGAGCCGCTACCTGATCGACTTCACCAACGAGCTGACCGCTAAAGTCCGCGCCATTCGGGGCCCGCAGGTGCTGACCGCACGCAATATTTTCGCCGAGCCGATGCTCAATCCCGGCAGCGAAGCCTGGTACGCACAGAACCTCGACGATTTCCTGCAGACCTATGACTGGACCGCGCCGATGGCCATGCCGCTCATGGAAAAACAGACCCAGGCCGAGTCCGGCCCGTGGCTGGAAACCCTGGTGCAAACCGTCAGCGAGCGCCCCGGAGCCCTGAACCGCACGGTGTTCGAATTGCAGGCCCGCGACTGGACGAAAAAGGATCAGGCCGACATCGACGGCGCACATCTGGCGGACTGGATGGGCCGTCTCAAGCGTCAGGGCGCGACCAGTTTCGGTTACTACCCGGACAACTTCCTCGACAACCTGCCGGACCTGAAAACCGTAAGGCCTGCACTCTCCAACAAATGGAATCCATAACATGCTGGATAGACTGTTAGC
>Ga0157373_10000210_pt1 | contig 47969 bp, 28 predicted proteins | sample C65metaG_FD_113460 | JGI IMG/M metagenome (GOLD analysis project Ga0157373, IMG submission 113460) | Corn rhizosphere microbial communities from Kellogg Biological Station, Michigan, USA - C6-5 metaG | ecosystem: Host-associated > Plants > Roots > Rhizosphere > Soil | place: USA: Michigan... | reverse complement strand
CAGTACGGGCCGGCCCTTCGCCGCTACTTCATGAAGAAGGTCAGCGCCGCCGAGGCCGAGGACCTGGTGCAGGACGTTTTCCTCTCCATGCAGGCGCGCGGCGCAGGCGCTGAGATCGACAACATCGAAGGCTACCTCTTCCGCACGGCCGCCAACGTACTGGTCCGCCGCCGCCAGCGCCGCACCTGGGACTGGGACCGCCACGCCGCCCTCGACGAGGCCCCCGAGCCCAGCGACGAGCTCTCGCCCGAGCGGGTGCTGATGGGCAAGGAGGCTATGGACCGCGTCGCGCAGGCGCTCTCCGACCTGCCGCCGCGCACCGCCGAGGCCTTCTTCCTGCACCGCTTCGAGGACATGACCTATGAGGCGATCGCGCGCCGCATGAGCGTCTCGGTCAAGGCGGTGGAAGACCTGATGCGCCGCGCGCTTCGCCGCCTTTCCGACCGGCTGGAGGCGGACGCATGAGCGACCTCGCCCCCGACATGGAAGACGTGCGCGACATCGCCGCCGGCTGGTTCGCGCGCCGCCGCTCGGGCGCCTTCTCCGGCCGCGACCAGGCCGAGCTGGACGCCTGGCTCGACGCGGACGCCGAGCATGCTGAAGCCTATGCCGCCGTCGAGCGCGCTTGGGGCGGCGCAGGGGCTGTCCGGGCCGATCCGCGCGTGATGGCGCGGCGACAGGCGCTTCTGAAGGCGCGGGGGCGCCGCGCGTTCACGATCCGCGCGCTGGCGGCTTCGCTGGCGGTGGCGGTGCTGGGTGGCGGTGTGGCGGGTATTCAGGTGCTGACCGGGCCAAAGCCGCTCGCGACCCAGGCCTTCCGCACGGCCGTCGGCCAACGCGCGACGGTGACCCTGCCGGACGGCTCGGTCGTGACGCTGAACACCGACACCGTGGTGCGCACCCGCGCCGACCACGACCGGCGGCTTGTCTATCTCGAAAAGGGTCAGGCCTTCTTCAAGGTCGCCCATGATCGGCACCATCCCTTCGTGGTGGCGGCGGCAGGGCGGACAGTGACCGCGCTCGGCACCGCCTTCGACGTGCGTGTGGATCACGGTGCGCTGCGGGTCGTGCTGGTCGAGGGAAAGGTGCGGGTCGAAACGCCGGCCGCCTCCGCCGCCCCCGCCGTGCAAAAGGCGGCGCCCCAGTCTCCTGCCACGCGCGCCCAGCCGGGGCAGGCTACGGAAATGGTGGCGGGCTCGGAGCTGGTGGCGCCCGACGACGCTGACTGGCGCCTGACCCGCGCCGACGTGGTCCGCGAGACCAGCTGGACGCGGGGCCAGATCATCTTCGACAACCAGCCGCTGGGCGCCGTCGTCGACGAACTCAACCGCTATTCCGACCAGAAGATGGTGGTCAGCGGCGCGAAGCTGGCGGCGCAGCCGATCAGCGGCACCTTCAAACCCGGCGACCTGCACGGTTTCGCGGTGGCGCTGGAGAACTACCACCTCGCCCGCGTCGAGACTGAAACCGAGGGCGAAGTGCGGATTGTCTCGTACTGAAGAAAAAATGTTGAGAGGAGACCTAGGGTGAGGATGAAGACACGTCTCCCTGTATTCAGGGGGCGGACCGCTCCTTAAGAATAGAGGGGGAGCGAAATGTCCATCCGGAAGACGACGAGTCATGCCCGCCTGATGTGCGGCGCGGCGGCGGCGGTGATTATTGCCTGCGCGGGCGCGGCCCACGCGCAGGATGCGCCGGTTATCAATATAGCCCCGCAATCTCTGGCGACGGCGCTTTACGAATTCGGCGGCCAGACCGGCCACCAGGTCCTGTTCACGCCCGACCTTGCTGCCTCCAAGACGACGCACGGCGTGTCGGGCACGACGGACCAGCAGCTCGCGCTGGCCCAGCTTCTCGACGGTACGGGCTTAAGCTTCCAGCGCTCCGGCGACACCTTTCTGATCGTGAGGGCCGATGCCCCCCAGTCCGGAAGCGCCGCGGGGGACGGCGCTGACCAGGGCACGGTCGCGGCGCTGATCGTCACCGCCCAGAAGCGGGAAGAAGCGATCCAGGACGTGCCGATCGCGATCAGCGCGTTCACGGAGAAGACGCTGGAAGAACAGAAGATCGAAGGCGGCTTCGACCTCCTGAAAGCCATCCCGAACGTCACGTTCTCGAAGAACAACTTCACCAGTTACAACTTCTCGATCCGCGGCATCGGCACCAAAGCGATCAGCGCCACGACCGACCCGGGCGTCGCCGTCGCCTTCAACAACACGCCGCTGCTGCAGAACCGGCTCTTCGAGCAGGAATACTTCGATGTCGAGCGGGTCGAAGTGCTGCGCGGCCCGCAGGGCACGCTCTACGGCCGCAACGCCACGGCCGGCGTGATCAACGTGATCAGCGCTAAGCCCAACCTCCAGGAGTTCAAAGGCTGGGTGAAGGGCGAGGTCGGCAACTATCACGCCAAGCGCATTTCGGCGATGGTCAACATGCCGCTCGTCGAGGACAAGCTCGCGATCCGCATCGCCGGGGCGCTCACCGACCGTCAGGGATACGACTACAATTCGCTGACCAAGAACGCCATCAATGGCCGCGATCTGTGGTCGGGCCGCGTGACGGTCGCCTTCAATCCTACCGATCACATCCGCTCCAACCTGATTTGGGAGCGGTTCAACGAAGACGACAACCGCTCGCGCACCGGCAAGCAGCTTTGCCACCGCGATGCGGGGCCGAATGACCTGAACGGCGTGCCGGTGGCCCACGCGGGCGACGCCTACGAGGCCATCATGCGCCCGGCGCTATTCAGCCAGGGCTGCAAGGCCGGAAGTCTCTACGACGATAGCGCCTTTGGCACGCCGAACGGCCTGGCGTTGCCGTTTGTGTTCGGGATGATCGCGTTGGGCCAAGGGTGCCCGACCTGCCTCAACCCGCTGTTTCCCATCGGCCGCGATCCCGACCTGGGTTACAGCGTCTCGCTGATCGGGTTGACGGACCCCTACGCCAACAAGACCCAGTCGCGCGACCTGCGTGTCATCGAGTCGATCCGGGATCCGAAGTACCGCGCCAAGGCGGACATCGTAGAGCTGAACTTCGACATCGATCTTACGGATGGCCTGACGTTCACGTCGCAGACGGCTTACAATAAAGATTCAACCTACTCCTTCCAGGATTTCAACCGGTTCAATACGCAGCCGATATTCACCGACACGTCCAATCTCGGCTGGTACGTCACCGGGAGTAACAATGACTACAGCGACCCAAGCCCGTGGCGGAACCTCGCCCCTGGCGGCTTCTTCTGCGATCCCCAGCTCGGCTGTACGGACCGACTTGTCGGCTTCGATATCGCCCAGGGCAAGGCGCGTCAGTTCAGCCAGGAGTTCAGGCTCCAGTCCGATTTTGAAGGACCGGTGAACTTCAGCGTCGGCGCCAACTACACACGTTTCCAGACGCTGATCGATTATTATGTATTCTACAATCTGATCACCGCATACGCGCTGATGTTGCCGTTCAACAGCTTCACACAGGTGCCGTCGGCCGACCCGACCCAGGGACGTGTGGATCAGTCCATTTGTGGGTTGGGCACCGATTATTTCATCAACGGCAGTACCGGGGTGGTCACGGGTGACGAGCCGCTGGCCGTGTGCCCCTACATCGATCCCAATCCGATCGAGAGCATCAACGGCGAAGGGCACAACTATTTCCGGTCCAAGAATCCCTACAAGGTTAAATCAGCGGCTCTATTCGGTGAACTCTATTGGAAGGTCGATGACGCGCTGAAGGTGACGGCGGGCCTGCGCTACACCGACGACCGGAAGACCTTCATTCCGGTGCCAAGCCAGATCCTGATGGCGCCAGGCTTTGTCGCCGGTGGCGACGTAAACCGGGGTTATCCGGAAAAGCCCGCAATCAAGCAGCACTGGGGCGAATGGACTGGACGGCTCGGCGTCGATTGGAAACCCGACCTCTCGTTCACCGATCAGACGATGCTCTATGCCTTCTATTCACGCGGGTACAAGGGCGGCGGCGCCAATCCGCCAAGTCCCGGCTTTGCGACGCTGGAGGAGTATGAGGCGCAGGTGCAACGCTACAACCTGCCGCCCGAACTTGTGCAGGAATTTGCGCAGTACGGGTTCTTCCCCATTCTGAAACTAACCGGAGTGGAATATTCCCGCACCTTCGAGCCGGAATTCGTCAATGCCTATGAAGTCGGCGCCAAGAACACGCTGCTGGGCGGTGCACTGCAGTTCAACACCGACGCTTTCTTCTACGACTACAAGGATTACCAGGTCTCGCAGATCCGCGACCGCACGGCGGTGAACGAAAACTTCGACGCCCGAATCTGGGGGCTCGAATTCGAGACGATGTTCTCTCCATCGCGTGACTTCCAGCTCATCGCCAACCTCGGCTATCTCAACACCAGGATTGCCGACGGCGAGCATTCGATCGACATCATGGACCGCACGGCCGGCCACCTGGGTCCGGACGGCAAGCCCGATTTCGTGGTGACGAAGCCCTGGCCACAGCTGCCGTCCAACTGTGTGGTGCCCATGGCCGTGGCGCAGGAATACGTTACCGATCAGGACAGGCTGGTCGGATTCTGGGACCTCTGCGGCGGCGTCGGCGGCATTCTTCACGCGCTGACCAGCTTCGTCCTGACGGACCCGGCCACCGGCCTACCGTACGATCCGACCTACTATGATGGGACGAACGGACGGGTGAACCTCAATGGGGGGGCCGGCATCGCCAAGGAGCTCGGCGGCAACGAGCTGCCGAACTCGCCGCACTGGACGATGAATATCGGCGCCCAGTACGGTCACGACATCCTCGACGGGTCCTGGCGGGCGACGGTGCGGGCGGACGCCTATTGGCAGTCGCAGTCTTGGGCGCGCGTCTACAACGACAACCCGTATGACAAGCTGCACGGCTGGTACAACGTCAACCTGTCGGTGTGGATCGAGAAGCCTGACGACGACCTGAAGATCGAGTTCTACGCCAAGAACCTGCTCGACAAGACGCCGATCACCGACGCGTTCCTGAACTCCGACGACACGGCGCTGACGACCAACGTCTTCGTGCTCGACCCCCGCTTGATCGGGCTGTCGATCCGCAAGGGTTTCTAACCGGCTTCGGTCCCCTTCGAATTCGGTCGACTGAGGCGGTCGCCACACGGCGGCCGCCTTTTCTTCGCCCGAAAGCGAGACATACCGACTGGAGACATCCGGCCACTTTCGCCCCTCCGCTCCACCCGACTTATCCCCACCCTCTTGGCCGGCAGCATAATCGCCGGATGACCCGCCTTTCCCCCGTTACAACCGCCTTCGCCGAACCCAACACACGTGCACATATACGCGCCTGCCTGCGCCCCTCCCTGTGCCCGCATCCCCGCATCCGGCCGCGCGCACAGGCCGCGGAGATTCTCGCCCCAACTTTTTTCGCCTTTGACCGGGGGGTGTTTGCGCGCTCAGCTACTCTTGGGCAGTGGAGGGGTCCGTTCCGGGCGAGCCCAGCCGCTGCGCATGAAGGGTTGCGATGGCGCCAAGGCCGGTCAGTTCCGATGACGAAGCCCGCCAGGCCGAGCTGCGCGCCTGGGCGCGGGAGTATGGCCCGGCGCTGCGCCGCTACTTCGAAAAGCGCGCGGGCGTGGCCGACGCCGACGACCTGGTGCAGGAGGTCTTCCTCGCCATGCACACCCGCACCGCCGAAGCCGGCGTGGAGAACGTCAAGGGCTACCTGTTCCGCGTGGCCGCCAATGTGCTTTCCCGCCGCTTCGGGCAGGCGCGGCCCAGTCACACGCTTTACGGCGCGTTCGGGCGGCTATCGGACGCCGACGAGATCACCTCCGAGCGCATCGTCATGGGCCGCGAGGCGCTGGAGCGGGTCGTCGCCGCGCTCGAGGGCCTGCCCGCCCGCACGGCGCAGGCCTTCCTGCTCCACCGTTTCGAGGAGCCCACCTACGCCGCCGTCGCCCGGCGCATGGGCATCTCCGTCAAGCGCGCGGAAAAGCTGATCGGCGCGGCGCTCAAGCGGGTGCATGCCGCCACGGAGGGCCGGCCATGACCCTCGACGATATGGCCGTCCACTGGTTCACGCGGGCGGGCGCCGGCGACATGACCGCGGGCGAGACCGCCGAGCTGGAAGCCTGGCTCGACGCCGACCCCGCCCACCGCGCCGCCTTCGACGCCGTGGGCTTCACCTGGCAGGGGATCGAACCGCTGCGGTCGGATCCCCGCATCGCGGCCATGCAGCGAGGCCGCCCGAGCCGCCGCTGGGTCCCGCAGGCGATCGCGGCCACCCTGGCGGTTGCGGTGCTGGGCGGCGCGGGCTGGCAGTTCTGGCCCCACGCGACGCTGACCAACCAGCAGTTCCGCACCGGCGTTGGGGAGAAGGCCACGATTACCCTGGCCGACGGCTCGGTGATGACGCTGTCGACCGACACGCTCGTGCGCACGCAGAAGGACGGCGAAAAGCGCCTTGTCTACCTCGACCGTGGACAGGCCTTCTTCAAGGTGGCGCACGACAAGGCCCATCCCTTCGAGGTCCACGCCGCCGGCCGCACCGTCACCGCCGTGGGCACCGCCTTCGAGGTCCGCGTCGACCACGGATTCAAGGTCACGCTGGTCGAGGGCAAGGTGCGTGTGGATGCCCCGCTCGGGCCGCCCAAAGCCGCTGCGCCGCTGGCGGCCAAAACGCCGGAGGTGCAGGAAACCCTGATGGTCGCCGGCACGCAGCTCGTCGCCGCTGGCGACACCTGGAGCGTCCGTCCCGCCGACGTGGCCCGCGCCGTCGCCTGGACGCGTGGCCAGCTGGTGTTCGTCGATGAGCCGCTGGCCAACGTGGCCGAGGAAATGAACCGCTATTCCGACCGCAAGATCTATGTGGACGAAACGGCCGGCCGGAAGAAGATCAGCGGCACCTTCAAGCCGGGCGATGTGGAGACTTTCGTCTCGGCGGTTCGCGACTATGGCCTGGTCAATGTCGCCTCGGCCAGCGCGGGCGAAGTGCGGCTTTCCGATGCGAAGGTGAAGAAAATTACGGACCCCGCCGGGGGGTAAATCCGGCGAACCCCGCTCTTGGGGGCAGGCGGGCATGAAGTCCGCATCAGACCAAGGGGGAGTAAAAGCATGTCGGGGGGAATGAAGTTCAAGACGCGGCTGGCCGGCGGGGCAGCCTTTGCGGCCCTGATGCTGGGCGGTGCGGCCCAGGCCGCAGAGCCGGTGAAATTCGACATCGCACCACAGTCGCTCACCGCCGCCCTCAACGAATTCGGCGTGCAGTCGAACCACGCCGTCCTCTTCACCACCGATCTGACCGGCGCAAAGGTCACTCACGGCGTTAGCAAGGAAGCCGACCCGGAAATCGCGCTCGCCGAAATGCTGGACGGCACGGGTCTGAGTTTCCGCCGCAGCGGCGACGCCTTCCTGATCGTGAGCGCCTCCGACCCCCAGTCCGGAAGCGCCGCGGGGGACGGCGCTGACCAGGGTACGGTCCAGGCGCTGATCGTTACCGCGCAGAAGCGAGAAGAAAATATCCAGGACGTGCCGATCGCCATGTCGGCCTTCACTCAGGAGGACCTGACGCGATCGCAAGTCGCTGGCGGCCCGGACCTGATGACGCAGGTCCCGAACTTCACCTTCACCAAGACCAATTTCAGCGGCTATTCGATCCAGATCAGAGGCATCGGAACCCAAGCCATCTCGGCGACGACAGACGCTGCCGTCGCGGTGGCCTTCAACAACACACCCTTCATCCGTAACCGCTTCTTCGAGCAGGAATTCTACGACCTTGAGCGGGTGGAAGTACTGCGCGGGCCGCAGGGGACGCTGTACGGCCGCAACGCCACTGCCGGCGTGGTCAACATCATCTCGGCGAAACCCAAGTTCACCTATGAGGCCAAACTCTCCGCCGATGTGGCCAACTACGGGTCCGGGCGCGTGGAAGGCATGGTCAACCTGCCGCTAGTGGAAGACAAGGTCGCCTTGCGTCTGGCTGGCGCCTGGACCAAACGCGATGGCTACGACACCAACTCAATCACTGGAAACCAGATCGACGGTCGCGATCTGTGGTCCACGCGGCTCTCGCTCCGTCTCGAGCCGACAGACAACATCCACGCCAATCTGATTTGGGAGCACTTCCAGGAAGACGACGATCGCCTGCGTTCGGGCAAGCAGCTGTGCCATACCGACGAGGTCACCAGCGTCACCGCGCCCGACTCGACGGGCCAGTGGCACACGTTCCCGACGACGCATTTTCAGGCGCTTCCCGAGCGGGGGCTACCAAATATTTTTGCGGGCGTCCAGGCGACCTTCAGCCAAGGCTGCGCGCCAGCTTCGCTCTACTCGCCCGATTCATTCGAAACCCCGAACGGCATGTCGCTGCCCTACTATGTGCCCCTGGGACAGCTCGGCCTTCCGATCGCGTTGGCCGACCCCTATGTCAGCCGAACTCAGTCGCATGATCTTCGTGTGATCGAGTCGACGGTTGATCCTCAATACCGCGCCAAGAGCGATGTGGCCGAGTTCCAGATCAGCGTTGATCTGATGGACGCTCTGACGCTGACGTCTGAAACAGGATATAGCGCGGACAGGCTTTTTTCCTCACAGGATTACAACCGGTTCAACACTGCGTCTGGAGCCTTCGTCGACCCGACGGTTTCGACGCCTCGCCGAGAGGGTGTCCTGCTTTCGGGGCCGAATGGCGGCATCTTCTGTGACCCGCAGGTGGGCTGCGCCGACCGTATGGTTGCGGTTGACGTTTCCACGGCGAAGTCACGTCAGTTCAGCGAGGAGTTGCGACTGGGGTCCAACTTTGACGGGCGATTCAATTTCAGTCTTGGGGCCAATTTCCTTCGATATGATACAGAAGACAAATACTACGTCTTCATCAATACCCTGACCCTCGCCGCGGCGAACCGCGGGGGGCTTCCGCCCTACGTTGCGGGCGTTTCCGACAACAGTGAGTGCCTGCAGTTTGGACTCAGGCCGCCTGATCCAAACATTGCCTACGACGTAGCGGGCGGGGTCAACGCCGGGTGCGGCTACATAGATCCGAATCCCATCGGGAGCTTAAATGACCTCGGGCACAATTATTTCCTGAGTAGGAACCCGTATAAGCTTATCTCTTACGCAGTCTTCGGGGAGGCCTATTATAACATCGCGGAGAACCTGAAACTCACTGCCGGTTTGCGCTGGACTGTCGACAGGAAGCAGGCGCCGCGAATCCCCAGTTGGGTGTTGGGCGCCGGAACGGCGGGCTACCCCGTAGCTGAGACCATAAACCAGGAATGGCGCGAGCCCACAGGCCGGCTCACGCTGGATTGGAAGCCGGCCCTCTCATTCACCGATGAAACGCTGCTCTACGCGTCATATGCCCATGGGTATAAGGCGGGGGGTGCGAACCCGCCGGCTGCCGGCATAGTGGGTTACGGCACCGGCGACGTGACTTCGGGTCTCGTCGCGCAGTCAGCTACCCAACCGAGAACGTTCGAGCCTGAATTCGTCAATGCTTTTGAAGTGGGGTCTAAGAACACGTTGCTAGACGGTCGGCTGACGCTGAACGCTGACGCCTTCTACTACGATTACACGGGCTACCAGATATCTTATATCGTCAACAGGTCAGCTGTTAACTTGAACTTTGATGCGGAGGTCTGGGGCGCGGAGCTTGAAGCCGATTGGCGACCCATCGAAAACCTCAAGCTTGGCTTCAAGGGCGGGTATGAGAATACTCGCGTCGCCGACGGGATGAAGGCGATTGACGTTATGGACCGGACCGCCGGCGACCCGAACTGGATCGTGGTGAGCCCGTTCCCCACCTTCCCGTCCAACTGCATTCTGCCTCGGTATCTTTTCGTTGGGCAGAACGTCGGCAATGGCGCCTTGAATGGCGGCCCCGGAGCAGAGCCGGGGCTGGTAAACCTGGGCGGACCGGGCGGCGGCAATCCGGGTGGCTGCGAACTCGCTTACGCGCTGAATCTCGACCCGGTGACGGACGCGCCATACGTGGACCTTACGACGTGGACGGGGCCCGTGATCGAGGGCGATCTTTCGTCACTACTCGTCCACCCGAACTATCCAGGCTTTAACCCCGAAACGGCTCCCAACCACGGCGAGGGCATCTATAAGGATTTGTCGGGTAACGAGTTGCCGAATGCTCCCCACTTCACCGCGACGATCACCGCCGATTATACGCTGCCGCTGCCGTCAGATTGGCTGATGACGCTACACACCGACCTCTACTATCAGTCGGAAGCCTGGACGCGGATCTTCAATACGCCGGGCTATGACAAGCTGAAGGCTTATACCAACGTCAACCTGGCTGCGATCTTCACCAACGAAGACGCTGGCTGGAAGGTCATGGCCTACATCAAGAACGTCTTCGACCGCGACTCGATTACCGGCGCCTTCCTAAATTCCGACGACACCGGGCTGACGACCAACGTCTTCCTGACCGAGCCCCGGCTCTATGGTCTGCGGGTCACCAAGGAATGGACCGGCGGCCCATGGTGGACCGGCGCGAACCCGCAGCATACAGGCCCGTTCCCATTGACGATCGAACTTGAAGGTCAGGCTCAGCGGCAGAACGCGCCTTATGAGACACTGGCTCCCGCGTTCGCGGGCGCATTCTCCCCCGCGCTGAATCCGCTCGCCGTGCAAAATCGTGATCTGGACTGGGGCGACGGGCGCGAGGTGCGCGTAACCTACAGGCCGGCTTCAGGCCCCTGGAGCGTCAGCGCGGGCGTGCGCTACGGCAGGACCAACAGCGACACGGCTCGCGTGCACGCTGAAGCGGCTGCGGGGCCGGCGGTCTGCGCCTTCGACCCGAACGGACCTTTGGGTTACTTCTGTCTGCCGCCATATAGCGCCATCGTGACACCGCTCGATTGGTCGGATTCCTCAGCGGTAAATCGCGAAGAGCATTCAATCGCGGAATTCACCGTCGGACGGGACCTGGGCCTTGGCCTGTTGGCCAAAAGCACCCTGCATGGCGGAATTCGTTACGCTCAATTCCAGTCAACCAGCAAGGTGTCGATGGACGGCATTCCCGATTGGGACCTGCCAGAAGGGTTTGGCAAATACCAGCCGGGTTATGGGAAGTACCAATACGCTTCCACCGCTCACCATTATCGCGCCAATATCGCCGCAAATCGTGAATTCAAGGGCGCGGGCCCGACGCTTTCGTGGGAAGCTAGCAAGACCCTGATCGGCAACGAGACCGCTGGCCACTTCGATGTCGACTGGTCGCTTACGGGCGGAGCCTTGTTTGGCAAGCAGGAGACCGCGATCATCGGGACCGAAGAGGCGGGAGCGTTCCAGGGCAAGTACTCTACGGCTCCCGAGGCTCGGCCGCCGCTTGCCTCAACGCCGGTCAACATCCGTCGGAGCAAGTCCGTCAGTGTTCCCATGGTCGATCTCTCACTTGGCTTTTCCTACGAGGTTGGGCGGATAAGCGTCGGCACGGGCTATCGCTGGGAGCGATACTTCAACGTGCTCGACGCCGGTTATGTCGAACACAAGCCCTACGACCGCACGTCGGACGGTCCTTACTTCAAGATCGCCGTCGGCTTCGGCGGCTAATCCCTCCGGCTTCGGTCCCCTCTGAACCGGAAACACTGAGGCGGCGGGCGAACCCGCCGCCTTTTTCTTTGTTCGAAAGCGAGACTCTGGAGACATGTAAACCGGAGACAAACCGCCCTTCTCGCCCCTTCACTTCGCCGTCATCCTCGGGCTCGTCCCGAGGACCCATGAACACCGCGACCTCGGGCTGATCCCCGTCACGCCCCGCCCAAATCGGCCGCTCGCCACGCATGGGTCCTCGGGACAAGCCCGAGGATGACGGGGGTGGGGTGGTCGAGGCGCCAAACAATCCCCTCCGCGCCCGGCGGCCCCATACTGGCCCCCATGAAAGCCGCCGCGCCCTATCCTCGCCTCGAAGTTGTCCCTGACGCGCGCGCGCCGCCGCGCCTGTGCATGCCTACGCAATACACGCGCCCCTGTCTCCGCCCGTGCGGGCGAGGCCTATTCCCCCGTCTTGACACCCGCGCCAACCGGCTCACGCTCATACGCGTACGTGTGAGGAGGCTCACATCCCCGACCCGCTGCCCGTTCTGTCGTTCCCGCCCGGCGCGCCCAGCGAGCCGGGGCTGGCGGCGCTGTATCGGCGCCATTGGGCCGAGCTTGTCGCCTATGCGCGGCGCACCTTCGGCGCGGGGCCGCCGGAGCCGGAGGATATCGTCCAGGCGACCTTCGCGCGCTTCGCCGCCCTCCCGCCGAATGCGCAGGTGGCCAACCCGCGCGCCTTTCTTTTCCGCACCGCCCACAACATCGGCGTCGACGCTCATCGCAGCCAGGCCCGCGCCGGTAAGGCTGCCGCCGATCCCCAGCTGTCGCCAAACGATGGTCGCGATTTCAGCCCCGAGGACGTCCTAGTATCGAAGGACGAGCTCGCCCGGCTGGAGGCGGCGCTCGCCGCCCTTCGCCCGCGCCAGAGGACGGCCCTGTTGATGCACCGCCTGGATGGACTGTCGTTCGCCGAAATCGGCCGGCGTATGGGTCTTTCGCCGTCGGGCGCGCGCAAGCTGGTGGAGCAGGGGTTCGCCGCCTCCATGGCCGCCATGAAGCGGAGGGCCCGATGAGCGTTGACGCCAAGGCCCGCGAGCTGCTGCTGGACGCCGATCCGCGCGCGATCGCCGACTGGCGCGCCGCCGATCCGGCTCACGACGAGGCGATGCGCGATGCGCAGCTGACCTGGAGCGCGCTTGGCCGCACCAGCTATGCCCGCGACGGTCGCTGGCGCCTGGAGGCCGGCCGCCGCGCGCCGCGCTGGGCCATGCCGGCCGCCATGGCGGCTTCCATCGCCGTCGTCGCCGTGATCGCGCCGCAGGTTTTCGCCCGCCCGGACCAGAGTGTGCGCACCGCCATTGCCCAGACCGGCGCGGTCAGCCTGCCCGGCGGCGAGCGGATCTATGTCGGCGCCCGCTCGCGCGTCGACGTTCGCGCCCGCACCGCCACGCTGAAGGACGGCGAGGCCTTCTTCGACGCCTCGAGCGGCCCGCTCACCGTCGTCGCCAAGGGTGCCGTGATCCGCGCGTCGGGCGCCAAATTCAACGTCCGCTGCACGCCGGACGGCCTGCAGATTGCGGTGCTGGAGGGCAGGGTGCAGGTGCTGACGCGTACATGGCCGCTGGCCGCGCCGACACCGGCCGCCGACCTCTCCACCGGCCGACAGCTGCGCATCGAGGGCGCACAGGTCGCCACCGCCGGCCCGGTCAGCGGCGATCCCGCTGGCTGGCGCAAGGGCCGGCTGCTCTATGCCGACGCGCCGCTGCGCGAGGTCGTCGCCGACGCCAACCGCTACAGCGCCCACCCGATCCGGCTGGCCTCGCGCGACATCGGCGACCGGCGGGTGACCGTCTCCTTCCGCACCACGGCGGTGGACGAGCTGATCGCCAACCTCGACGCCGGCCTGCCGGTGAAGGCGCAGCGCGAGGCCGATGGTGATATCGTGCTCGAAGGCGACTCCGCCCCAAACTGAAGCTCGTGTAATTTTCCGGTGTCGATCTGCGCGCCTCCGTCGTCTCACCCATGAGAGCGCCCGACCATTCAGGGCGCCCCAAGGGGGAGACGCCATGAAGACCGATAACCGAGCACGCCGCCGTGCGCTTCTGACCAGCGCCGCCGCGCCCGCCATCGCCCTGGCCTTGATGGCCGCCGCCGCGGGAGCGCAGGAGTCCGCCAAGACCTTCGTCATCGCCCCACAGCCGCTGGCCGACGCTCTGCTTCAGCTCTCGAAGCAAGCCGACATCGACATCGTCGCCTCCACCGACCTGACCCGCGGCCGGGTGGCCCCGAAGGTCGCCGGCGAGATGACTACCGCCGACGCCATGAGCGCCTTGCTCGCCGGCTCGGGTCTCATCGCCGCCCCGTCGGGGACCGGCTACGTCATCACGAGGGCCTCCGACCCCCAGTCCGGAAGCGCCGCGGGGGACGGCGCTGACGCGGGGACCGTCCAGGCGCTGATCGTCACCGCGCAAAAGCGCGAGGAAAACATCCAGGACGTGCCGATCGCCATGTCGGCGTTTTCGCAGGAGGCGTTGGAGCGTAGCCAGGTTGCTGGCGGCCCGGACCTGATGACCCAGGTCCCGAACATGACCTTCACGAAGACGAATTTCTCCAGCTATTCGATCCAGATCAGGGGCATCGGCACTCAGGCAATCTCCGCCACCACCGATCCGGCAGTGGCGGTCGCTTTCAACAACACGCCCTTTATCCGTAACCGCTTCTTCGAACAGGAATTTTACGACCTGCAGCGTGTCGAGGTGCTGCGCGGACCCCAGGGCACCCTCTACGGCCGCAACGCGACGGCGGGCGTGGTGAATGTCATTTCCCAGAAGCCGAAGTTCACCTACGAAGCCAAGTTATCGGCCGACGTGGCGAATTACGATTCGACGCGGCTTGAGGGGATGCTCAACATTCCGCTTGTCGACGACAAGGTCGCGCTACGGCTGGCGGGGGCTTGGACCAAGCGGGCCGGCTATTCGACCAATCAGATCACCGGCAACCAGATCGACGGCCGCGACCTGTGGTCGACACGCCTGTCGCTCCGCTTCACCCCGACGGACAAGCTGGAAGCCAACCTGATCTGGGAGCACTTCCAGGAAGACGATGACCGCCTTCGCTCCGGCAAGCAGCTGTGCCATCGCGATGCCCGGACTGTGCTCGGCGAAGGGTCGGACGTCGGGCCACTGACCTACGAGTACGGCCGCTATGGCAATGGAACCCCGGGCGGCCTGGTTAACCAGGGCTGTCTGCCGAGCTCACTCTACTCTCCGGATTCGTTTGAGACACCGAACGGATACTCACTTCCATTCTACCATCCGCTTGGATCGATCTTTTTGCCGGTGCTTGATATCGACCCATACGTCAGCGTCACGCAATCGCGTGACCTACGCGTGATCGAATCCACCGTCGACCCGCACTACCGGGCCGAAACGGACACTGCGGAGTTGCAACTCAGCTACGATCTGGGCGACGGTCTAACCATCACCTCAGAAACCGGCTACAATTCGGACGACCTATTTTCCACCCAGGACTATAACCGATTCAATACAACTTCCGGAGCTTTTGATCAGGAGAAGTGGGACTCATATCTGAATTATGACACTCCCGGCATATCGTCAAAGCATCGCGCCAACCTGCTGAACAACGGAGTCTTCTGCGACCCCCAAATTGGTTGCGCGGACCGCGTGGTGGCGGTCGATTTGTCGACAGCAAAATCTCGCCAGTTCAGTCAGGAGTTCCGGTTGAGCTCGGATTTCGACGGGCCGTTCAATTTCAGCCTTGGCGCAAATTTCCTGCGCTACGACACGATCGACAAATATTATGTGTTCATCAATACGCTGACGATGATCGCGGCGATCTCGCCGGGAGCGACGGACGCCAACCCCGCAGTGCCGCTCTCGCCTTGGCAGCCAGGCGTAAGCGACAACCGGGAATGTATGAGAACCGGCCTTGTCCTTGTCGATCCGACCAAAGCTTCGTCTATCTATCAATGCATCTACATCGACCCCAACCCTATCGGCAGTCTCAACGACATGGGGCACAACTACTTCCTCAGCAAGAATCCGTACAAGCTCATCTCCTACGCGGTCTTCGGCGAAGCCTATTACCATATCACTGACAGCCTGAAGCTCACGGCGGGTTTGCGCTGGACTGTGGACAAAAAGGAGGCGCCGCGCATTCCAAGCTGGATTCTCGGGGCGGACGCCGTGGGTTATCCGGTGGCGGAGGTGATCGAGCAGGAATGGCGCGAGCCGACCGGCCGGTTGACGCTGGATTGGAAGCCGGACCTCTCCTTTACAGACGAAACCTTACTCTACGGTTCCTTCGCGCACGGCTATAAGGCTGGCGGCGCCAATCCGCCAGCTGCGGGTATCGTCGGGTATGGTCTTGGCGACACCGCCGAGGGATTGATCGCTCAATCGGCCGTCCAGCCGAAGACATTCGAGCCGGAGTTCGTCAATGCGTTTGAAGTAGGCTCCAAGAACACCCTGCTGGACGGGCGCCTCACTTTGAACCTGGGGGCGTTCTACTACGACTACACCGGTTACCAGATATCCTACATCGTCAATCGTGCTGCGGTGAATCTGAATTTTGACGCGAAGGTCAGGGGTCTGGAGCTGGAAGCAGACTGGCGGCCCCTCGAACAATTTCGGATGGGCCTTAAGCTTGGCTATGAAGATACCAAGGTCGCCAAGGGCGAGAAGGCGATCGATGTTATGGATCGCACCGCGGGCAATCCGAACTGGTTTGTGGCGCGGCCGTTCCCGACCTTCCCGTCCAACTGCATTCTGCCGCTTTACATCGTAGATGGCGCCACGCTGGCGAATCCCGATTTTTACACGGGACAGTTGGTGTTGCCTGGAAACTCCAATGTGAATGGCAATGTCGGGATGTGCGAGCAAGCCTACGTGTTGCACCACGACCCAGTCACCAACGCCGACTACGTACCTGATCCAATCCCCGGCTCGGCATATCCCGGCTATAACCCTGACCTGGATGTCGGCCAGAACCATGGGGAGGGGTTCTACAAGGACCTTTCCGGCCACCAACTGCCGAACGCGCCGCACTACACCGCAACGCTGAGCGCCGATTACACCGTCCCGCTGCCGTCGGACTGGTTGGTGACGCTGCACACTGACCTTTATTACCAGTCGGAAGCCTGGACGCGGATTTTCAACACACCTGGCTACGACAAACTCAAGGCCTATACCAACGTGAACCTCGCCGCGATCTTCACCAACGAGGAGGCCGGGTGGAAGATAATGGCCTACGTCAAGAACGTCTTCGATCGCGACAGCATTACCGGTTCGTTCCTCAATTCCGACGACACCGGCCTGACGACCAACGTCTTCCTGACCGAGCCCAGGCTCTTCGGCCTGCGGGTCACCAAGGACTGGAGCGGCGGGCCGTGGTGGACCGGAGCCGATCCCAACCATCTGGGCCCCTATCCGTTCACCGTCGAGCTCTCGGGAATGCCGCAGCGACTGGATGCGCCCTACGCGAGGGTGGCGCCCGCTTTCGCCGCGGCGTTCTCCGATACGCTGGACCCTACGGCGCCCCAGAGCCGGGATATGAACTGGGGCGACGGCCGCGAAATCCGGCTACTGTACCGGCCGACGGAGTCCTGGCGGATCGCCGCCGGTGTCCGCTATGGCCGCGCCAACAGCGGGACGACACGGATTCATGGCCAGGAGGCGGCCGGGCCCAAGCAGTGCGCGTTTCCCCCATCCAGTCCGCTGGCGAAATACTGCGACTTCAGCGACGATCCCAATCGCCTGTATCTCCCGCCAAAATACGCGACCAACTGGTCCGACGCATCGGCACGGGACCGGGAGGAGCAATTCTTTGCCGACTTCTCGGTTGGCAAGGAGCTTGGCCTCGGTTCGCAGGGGCGCTCGATGGTCAGCGCTGGCGTGCGCTACGCCAATTTCAAGTCCGCAACCGACGCGAGCATTGACGGCATCCCCGATTGGAACCTGCCCGCCGGTTGGCTCAAGTACAGCGCCTACTACCCTCAGTATGCCGCCACCCATCATCACTATCGCGCCGACATCACCGAGCGCCGCGAGTTCAAAGGCGCCGGCCCGACCATCGCGTGGGAGGGGGCCCAGCCGCTGTTGGGGAACAAGGGGACCGGCCGCGTCGACGTCGATTGGTCGCTGGCAGGGGGGGTCTTGTTCGGCAAGCAGAAGACGCAGGCGCTTGGAACTCAGGGTTCGAGCTACTTCAGCGGAAAATATGTGGAACAGGTAGCCGCCAGGCCCCAGCCTGTCGTCGCCGCGGTCGACATCGCCGAACGCTCGAAATCGGTCAGTGTCCCGATGCTCGACCTGTCGATTGGCCTATCATACGAAATTCAGCGGATAAAGGTGGGGGCCGGCTATCGCTGGGAACGGTACTACAACGTGCTCGATGCGGGGTATGCCGAACACAAGTCCTACGACAGAACCATCGACGGGCCCTACTTCAAGATCGCCGTCGGCTTCGGCGGCTAGTCACACTCTCTCCGGCTTCGGTCCCCTCTGAACCGGAAACACTGAGGCGGCGGGTCTCCACCCGCCGCCTCTTCCTTTCCCTCCGCTTGACACCCGCGCCAACCGGCCCACGCTCATACGCGTACGCATGTGGGGAACGCGGTGAACAACACCGAGCAGGAGGAGCGCAGGGCCTGGTTTCGGCGGGAGATACTTCCGCTGGAGGGCGAGCTGCGCGCCTATATCCGCCGGCTCACCGGCGATGCCGCCAGCGCCGAGGACCTGCTGCACGACACCTTCGCCCGCATCATCGCCGCCGAGAGCTGGCGCGAGATCGACAGTCCGGCGGGCTTCGCCATCCGCACCGCCCGCAACGTCATCTATGACGCGCTTCGCCGTCAGAAGGTGGTGGCTATCGAGTTCGTGGCTGATGTCGGCGCCTTCGGGCTGGCCGACGATACGGCCGATCCCGAGCAGGCGCTCGTCGCGCGCGATGAGCTCAAACGCCTGCGCGCCATCGTGGAAGCCCTGCCCACGCAACAGCGCCGCGTCTTCACGCTCAGAAAAGTTTACGCCCTGCCGCCCGCCGAGATAGCGGAGCGGCTCGGCTTATCCGTCTCCACAGTAGAGAAGCATCTGGTCAAGGCCGTGCGCGCCTGCGCCGAAGCCCTCGCGCGCGAGGACGAGACGCCCACCGCCCGGCCCAAGAGGAGCCTATGGAACCGACAGCGGGACAGCGGCGGGACGTGAGGGAGGCCGCGGCCTCCTGGGCCGTCCGCCTGTCCGATCCCGCCTGCACGGACGCCGACCGCGCCGCCTTCGAGGCCTGGCGTGACGCCTCACCGGCGCACGACGCCGCGTTCGAGCGCGAGGCGGCGGTGTGGGAGCGCTTCGACCGCCTGCGCGCGTTGCGTCCGGCGGCGCTGGAGCCTGACGCCGACCTGCTCGCCCCGCCTGCCACCCAGCCGGTGATGCGCTGGGCCGCGACGGTAGCGGGCGCTGCGGTGCTAAGCGGCATCGGTTTCTGGACGATCAACGCCGCGCCAGCCTATGCGACCGCCGTGGGTGAGCGGCGCCTGGTGGTGCTGGAGGACGGCACGCGCGTCGAGCTCAACACCGACAGCCGCATCGTCGTCCACTATCGCCGCGGCGAGCGCGAGGTGAAGCTGGTCAAGGGTGAGGCGCTGTTCGAAGTCGCCCGCGACCCGGCCCGCCCCTTCGTCGTCGCCGCCCGAGACCGCCGCGTTGAGGCGCAAGGCTCGGCCTTCAACGTCCGCATCCAGCCGAAGGCCGTGCAGGTGATTGTCGCCACGGGCGGGGTTGAGGTCGCCGAAAATCACCCCTTCGCCGAGCCCACCAACGAGGCGCACCTGAACGCCGGCGTCGTCGGCCTCTATGGCGAAAGCGGCGGCGTCGCCCAGCCCATCGAGCCAGCCCGCATCGACCAGGCGCTCGCCTGGCGCCACGGCCAGATCGCGCTCAATGGTCAGACGCTCGAGGGCGCCGTGGCCGAATTCAACCGCTATAGCGCCGGCCGCCAGCTGGTCGTGGCCGACCCGGCCATCGCCGGTTACCGGCTCGGCGGTTACTTCGGCGTCGACGACATGGACGGCTTCGTCCGCGCGCTTCAGACGACCTTCCCGATCAAGGCGACGGCGACGAACAATACGATCTATCTTTCCGCCACCGCCCGGGCCGACAATGGCCAAAATAATTTTGGAGGTTAGGTAGCGGTTCGGTCTTCCCCGCTCGTCGGACTTTGGCAAGGGCGCCCCATTCGCGAGGCGCCGGTCAAGGGGGAAGACCAGATGCCGACCAAGATCATGACGCGCCTGCTCGCAGGAACGGCCGTATCCGCGCTGCTCACCGGCGCAGCCTTTGCGGCGGACGCGAATGCGCGGCCCTACGACATACCGCAACAAGATGCGGCCACCGCGCTGCAGGCCTACGCCATGCAGTCGGGTAGGCAGGTCCTGTTCCCCTACGAGGCGGTCAAGGGCAAGCAGGCGCCGCAGATCAAAGGCGACTACAGCGACGGCGAAGTCATCGCTCTGCTGGCCCAGAGCGCGGGCCTGAAAGTCACCGCCGACGACGGCAAGACGGTGACGCTCCGCCCCCAGTCCGCGGCCGCCGAGGGGGAGGGCGGCAGTGATGCGGGAACGGTTCAGGCGCTGATCGTCACGGCGCAGAAGCGGGAAGAGAATATCCAGGACGTGCCGATCGCGATGAGCGCGTTCACGCAGGAGGACCTGACGCGTTCTCAGGTCGCTGGTGGGGCAGACCTGATGACTCAGGTCCCCAACATGACCTTCACCAAGACGAACTTCAGTTCGTATTCGATCCAGATCCGGGGCATCGGCACCCAAGCGATCTCGGCCACCACGGACGCGGCCGTGGCCGTGGCCTTCAACAACACCCCCTTCATCCGTAACCGCTTCTTCGAGCAGGAATTCTACGACCTGCAGCGCGTCGAAGTCCTGCGCGGTCCGCAGGGCACCTTGTACGGCCGCAACGCCACGGCCGGCGTCGTCAACATCATCAGCCAGAAGCCGAAGTTCACCTATGAGGCGAAGCTTTCGGCCGACGTCGCCAACTTCAAGAGCCACCGCTTCGAGGGAATGCTCAACATCCCGTTGGTCGACGACAAGGTGGCCCTCCGTGTTGCCGGCGCCTGGACCAAGCGCGACGGCTACGACACCAACGCGATCACCGGCAACCAGATTGACGGCCGCGACCTGTGGTCGACGCGCGTTTCGTTGCGCTTCACGCCTACCGCCTGGCTCGACGCCAACCTGATCTGGGAACACTTCCAGGAAAACGACGACCGCCTGCGGTCGGGCAAGCAGCTGTGCCACCAGGACAACCGCGACACGCTCGGGCCGTTGACCATAGTGGCGCCCGGAAAGGCCGCAGGCGGCGGTGGACTCTACAGCAACGTCTACAGCCAGGGTTGCCTGCCCGCTTCCCTGTATTCACCAGACTCCCTGCAGGCGCCGAACGGCTACGCCTTGCCCTACTTCCTGCCGACGCAGTCTCTGGGCGCTTTGATAAATTTAAACTTCAACCCCTATGCCAGCCTCGTGCAGTCTCCCGACCTTCGGGTGATCGAATCGACCGTGGATCCCAAGTACCGCGCCAAGAGCGATCTGGTGGAACTTCAGTGGAGCGCCGATCTGGCGGAGCATCTGACCCTCACCTCGGAGACGTCCTACAACTACGACAACATCTATTCGCAGCAGGACTTCAACCGGTTCAACACCGAGAGCGGAGCATTCGTCGAACATTCTGTCTTCCAGCGTCGCGAAAATGTTACGCAGCCGGGCCCCAACGGCTTCGTCTTCTGCGACCCGCAGATCGGGTGCGCCGATCGTCTCGTCGCCATCGACTTGTCGCGCGCCCGCTCATCGCAGTTCAGCCAGGAATTTCGGCTTTCGTCAGATTACGACGGGCCGTTCAACTTCAGCCTGGGCGCCAACTTCCTTCGGTACGATACCCTCGAGAAGTATTATGTGTTCATCAATACGCTGAGCATGGCGGGCGCCAGCAACTGGCTTTTCTTTCCCCCCTTTGATGACCCTGCCCCGCTGCAGCCCTGGGTGCCCGGCGTCACTGACGGGCTTGATTGCATGGGATACGGCGCCGCCCCGCCAGACGTTACGACCTTCGGTTACCTGGGCGGCTGCCAGTATGTGGACCCGAATCCGATCGAAAGCGTCAATGACCTGGGTCACAACTACTTTCTCAGCAAGAACCCGTACAAGTTGATCTCCTACGCGGTGTTCGGGGAGAGCTACTACAATATTACGGACGACCTGAAGATCACGGCTGGCCTGCGGTGGACGGTCGACAAGAAGCAGTCGCCGCGGATTCCAAGCGAGCTGCTGGCCGCCAATACGGTAGGCTATCCGGTACTGGCGGTGGAGAACCAGGAGTGGCGCGAGCCGACGGGCCGTCTCGCCATCGACTGGAAGCCGGACCTTTCCTTCACGGACGAGACCCTGCTCTACGCCTCCTTTGCGCACGGATATAAGGCGGGGGGATCCAATCCCCCGCCCAGCCGTATCGTGACCTGGACGCCCGACGCCGCCGTCGTAAAGCAGGACGAGTCGGTCGCAAAGCCGAAGACCTTCGATCCGGAGTTCGTCAACGCTTTCGAAATCGGCAGCAAGAACACACTGCTCGACGGCAAGATGACGTTGAATCTGGCGGGCTTCTATTACGATTACAAAGGCTACCAGGTTTCGCAGATCATCGACCGCTCGGCGGTAAACTACAATTTCGACGCCAAGGTCTGGGGCCTGGAACTCGAGGCCGACTGGCGGCCGATCGAGAACCTACGGCTGGGCTTCAAGGGCGGTTATGAACACACGCGTATCGCCGATGGCGAAAAGGCCATCGACATCATGGAGCGCAACTACGGCCATGGGCCCGATAGCGCCGATCCATGGGTGGTCATAAGGCCCTTCCCGAGTTTTCCATCCAACTGCGTCCTGCCGCTCTATGTCTTCGACCAGGGTCTTGGCACCGGCGAGACGAACATTCGATATCCGGAATATTCAAGCGGCGCCGAGGGGCCCTGTGAGTTTGCCTATACGTTTAACAAAGACCCTGTAACGATGCTGCCTTACGTGGCCGACCCGACGCTGACGGTCGGAACGGGTGGCGGTATCATACCACTGGCGACGGCCACCGGGTCGCAGCAATACATAAACTACCCCGGTTTCAACCCGGAGGCGGACTACGGCAACAACCACGGCGAAGGCTTCTTCAAGCCCCTCGGCGGCAACGAGCTGCCGAACGCGCCGCACTTCACGGCGACCGTGACGGCGGACTACACCATCCCGCTGCCAAACGACTGGCTCGCGACCCTGCACACCGATCTTTACTACCAGTCGGAAGCGTGGACCCGCGTCTTCAACATGCCGGGCTACGACAAGCTCAAGGCCTTCACCAACGTCAACGTCGCCGCGATCTTCACCAACGAGGACGCTGGCTGGAAGGTCATGGCCTACGTCAAGAACGTCTTCGACAAGGACAACATCACGGGCGCCTTCCTCAATTCCGACGACACGGGGCTCACCACCAACATCTTCCTGGTGGAACCGCGCCTTTACGGTCTGCGGGTGACCAAGGACTTCAACGGCGGTCCATGGTGGACCGGAGCCAACCCCGACCACGTCGGACCCTATCCGCTTACCGTCGAGCTCATGGGCTCGGTAATCCGCCAGGATGCGCCTTACTCGCCCGTGTTGCCGCCGATCGCGCAGCAGTTCGACGCGGCGCTTTCTCCCGCCCGCCTGCAAAACCGCGGCCTCGACTGGGGCGACGGACGCGAGATCAAGCTGACCTACCAGCCCGGCGGGGCCTGGAGTGTCAGCGGCTCGTACCGCTACGGCCGCAGCAACAGCAACGTGCCGCTGGAGCATGCGAGCGAGGTTTCGGGCCCGGCGCAGTGCGCCGTCCCGTCGAGCAGCCCTTACGCCGGCTTCCTTTGCAGCTATTTCCCGAACCTCGTGCAGCACGGCACGAACTGGTCGGACTCCACGGCTCGCGAACACGAAACCCATGCGGTCGCCGACTTCGCCGTTGGCCGCGATGTGGGCCTTGGCCTGCTCGGGGACAGTCACTCGACCATCAAGGCCGGCCTGCGCTATGCGTCCTTCAAGTCCACGACCTGGGCGACAATGCGCGGGATTCCGCAGTGGGATGTCGCCGACGGCTGGGCCAAGTACGCCTCGCCGTATCAACGGATCGACGCCTCGCTTCAGGCCGACCGCGCGTTCAAGGGCGCCGGTCCGACGCTATCCTGGGACGCCGCGCAACGGCTCTGGGGCGACGAAAAGGCAGGCCACCTGGACCTCGATTGGGGGCTGACCGGCGGCGTGCTGTTTGGCAAGCAGAAGACTGAGGTTTCCGGCCACTACGCCTCGGGCGACTTCACCCAGTTCCACGGCGAGGGCTGGACCTTGGCCACGCTGCCGGAAAAACCCATTGGCATCGCGCCGCGCAAGAAGGAGGTCAGCGTCCCGATGCTCGACCTGTCTCTGGGCCTCACCTACGAGGTGCAGCGGTTCAAGGTTGGTGCGGGCTATCGCTGGGAGCGGTACTTCAACGTCCTCGATGCCGGCTATGCCGAGCACAAGGACTACGACCGCACCATCGACGGTCCCTACTTCAAGATCGCCGTCGGTTTCGGCGGCTAGCGCAGCGAACCTCCGGCTTCGGTCCCCTCTGAACCGGACACACTGAGGCGGTCGCTCCCCAGCGGCCGCCTCTTTCTTTGCCTCTCCCGAAAATTTCCTCGCGCCGGGGTGCATGATTTCCGCAAACTGTACTCTGGCTGAGTAGGGGGCTCGTGTTCCGAGCTCCGAGCAGGGGAGGCGGGCCCAAGTGGCGCAGCCGCCGGAGAGCGCGCAAGAGAAGGCCGCGACGGGCGTCGATCCCGCCCTGCTGCGCGGCTGGATGGAGCGCTATGGGCCGGGTCTTCGCCGCTACTTCGCCCGCCGCGTGCCGCCCGCCGAGGCCGAGGACCTGGTGCAGGACGTGTTCCTCGCCATGCATGCCAGGAGTGCGGCCGAGCCGATCGACAACGTCCAGGGCTATCTCTTCCGCATCGCCGCCAACCTGCTGTCGAAGCGCCACGAGGCCGCCGGCCACACGGGCCTCGACGAGGCGCCCGACATCGCCGAGGGCTTTTCGCCCGAGCGCATCCTCATCGGCCGCCAGGAGGCGAGCCGCGTGCTGATCGCCATCCGCAACCTGCCGCCCCGCACCCGCGAGGCCTTCGCCCTGCACCGGTTCGAGGACATGACTTACGAGGCCATCGCCCGGCGCCTCGGCATCTCGGTCAGCGCGGTCAGCAAGCTGGTCGCCCGCGCGCTCGCCCACGTCACCGTCGAGCTGAGGCGCGCGCCATGAGCCCGGCCGACGACATGCCCGTGCTGATCGAACAGGCCGCCGACTGGTTCGCCATGAAGCGCTCGGGCAGGATGACGGCCGAGGAGCTGCAGGCGCTGCATGCCTGGCTCACCGACAGTCCCGAGCACGCCGCCGCCTACAACGAGGTCGCCGGCGCCTGGGATGTGGCCGGCGCGGTCCGCTCCCATCCGGAGATCCTGCGCGTGCGCGAGCAGGCCAGGCGCGCCCGGCCGCGCGGCTGGATGGCGGCGGTAGCGGCCTCCGTCGCGGTTGCGGTGCTGGGCAGCTGGTCGGCGCTCGGCATTGGCGGCTATGTCCCCGCGCCGCTGATCCTGACCGGGGGCGAGCAGACCTTCCGGACCGGCGTTGGCCAGACGGCCACGGTGCGCCTGCGCGACGGCTCGCTCATTACCCTCGACACGGACTCGGTGGTCCGCGCCAAGGAGACCGATCACCGGCGCATGCTCTGGCTCGCCAGGGGCCAGGCCTTCTTCAAGGTCGCCCATGACAAGAGCCGGCCGTTCACGGTGGCGGCCGGTGACAAGCTGGTCACGGCCACCGGCACGGCGTTCAGCGTGCGCCTCGACCGCAAGGCGGTGGAGGTGACGCTGGTCGAGGGTCACGTGCGCGTCGAGGAGACCACGCCGCCCATTCCGCTCAGCCCCAAGGCGCCGCGCTTCACCGAAGCCACGGAGATGAAAGCCGGCTCGAAGCTGGTCGCCGCGCAGGACCGCAACTGGACGCTCGACCGTGTCGACACGGGCAAGGCGACGAGCTGGCTGGACGGAGAGCTGATCTTCGAGGACCGGCCGCTTTCGGAGGCCGCCGCCGAGCTGAACCGCTACTCCGCCAAAAAGATCATCGTCCGCGATCCGGCTATCGCCAACGCGCCCATCGTCAGCGTTGTGAAGGCCGGCGATGTCGAAGGTTTCGTGCGGGTGGTGACGACGGCAGGCTTCGCGCGCGTGGTATCGGACACGGACAATGCCGTCGAATTGGCCGGGCCAGAAAAAAATCCGGGCAAGGCAGGTGCATGATTTTTCAAACCCCCACTCCTTTATTTTGAGGGGAGCCTCTCGCTCCTCAAAGAAAAGGGGGGAGACGTTATGTTGAACAGGCGTCAGACACGTTACAGCCTGCTCCTGTGTGGAGCGGCCGCGATTGCACTTGCAACGGCGGGCATGGCCGAAGCGGCCGAAGCGGCGCAATTCGATATCCCGGCCCAGCCGCTGTCGACCGCACTCGCCCAGTTCGGGGTACAAAGCCAGCATGGCGTTTTCGCCGACTCCGCGCTCACCAGCGCCCTGACGACAAAGGGCGTTTCCGGCGACAAGGAGACGGAAGTCGCACTGAACGAACTTCTGGCGGGCACCGGTCTTTCATGGCGGCGCGATGGTCAGTCCTTCATCATCATGAGGGCCTCTGACCCCCAGTCCGGAAGCGCCGCGGGGGACGGCGCTGAGGGTACGGTCCAGGCGCTGATCGTCACGGCCCAGAAGCGCGAAGAAGACATCCAGGATGTCCCGATCGCGATCAGCGCGTTCACGCAGGAAGACCTGACGCGGAGCCAGGTGGCGGGTGGTCCGGACCTGATGACCCAGGTTCCCAACTTCACCTTCACCAAGACGAATTTCAGTTCCTACTCGATCCAGATCCGCGGCATCGGCACGCAAGCGATTTCGGCCACGACGGACGCCGCCGTCGCCATCGCCTTCAACAACACCTCCTTCATTCGCAATCGCTTCTTCGAGCAGGAATTCTACGACCTGCAGCGGGTGGAGGTGCTGCGCGGCCCACAGGGCACTCTCTATGGCCGCGACGCGACCGCCGGCGTGGTCAACATCATTTCGGCCAAACCGACCTTCCGCTATGAGTCGCGGCTGTCCGCCGATGTAAGCAATTACAGTTCCAGCCGCATCGAGGGCATGGTCAACCTGCCGCTGGTGGACGACAAGGTCGCGCTGCGCGTCGCCGGCGCCTGGACCAAACGCGACGGCTACGCCACCAATGAGCTCACGGGCAATCCGATCGACGGCCGCGATCTGTGGTCGACGCGCGTGTCCCTGCGCTTTGAGCCGACGGACAACATCCACGCCAATCTGATCTGGGAACACTTCCAGGAAAACGACGACCGCCTGCGCTCGGGCAAGCAGCTCTGCCATACGCACGAGATTACCTCGGTGGCCGGCATGCCAGTGGGAGAGTTCGATTCCCTCCCCAACGTCGGCCAGGGCGGCATGTATCCCAGCGTGGCGTTCAGCCAGGGATGCCTTCCGTCTTCACTGTACTCGCCCGACTCGTTCCAGGTCCCGAACGGGCTTTCGTTGCCCTACTATTATCCGCTGAGCTTCATCTTCCTGCCGGCCGCTCTCGCCAACCCCTACGTGCGGCGGACGCAATCGCACGATCTGCGGACGATCGAATCGACCGTCGATCCGCAGTACCGGGCGAAAACCGATGTGGCGGAACTCCAGTTCGCGATCGATCTTCGCGAAAACCTGACCCTGACCTCGGAAACGGGCTATCTGTCGGATTTCCTGTTCTCCAGCGAGGACTACAACCGCTTCAACACGATCGCCGGAGCCTGGAATCAGCCTTCGCCATACGACCCGCGTCCTGGCGTCCTGCTGCAGGGCCCGAATGGCGGCATCTTCTGCGATCCCCAGATCGGCTGCGCCGACCGGTTGGTGGCGGTCGATCTCTCCACCGCGAAGTCGCGTCAGTTCAGCCAGGAATTCCGGCTGTCTTCCAACTACTCCGGGCCGTTCAACTTCAGCCTTGGCGGCAACTTCCTGCGCTATGACACCGAAGACAAATACTATGTCTTCATCAACAGCCTTGGCCTGATCTCGGCGATCTCACCCTATGGCGGGTTTGGCAGGCCGCTGCCGCCCTACGACCCGGCCACTACAGACAACAGCCAGTGTTTGCCGCTTGGCATGACGCCGCCGGACTTTCACAAGATCCAGGATGTCGTCAACTGCACCTATATGGACCCTAATCCGATCAACCATCTTAATGATCAGGGCCACAACTACTTCCTGAGCAAAAACCCTTACAAGCTGATTTCCTACGCCGTATTCGGCGAGGCCTATTATAACATAACGCCAAATCTTAAACTCACGGCCGGCGCCCGCTGGACGGTCGACAAGAAGGAAGCGCCGCAGATTCCGAGCTGGGTGCTGGCGTCCGACTCGGTCGGCTATCCGGTGGTGAAGGTGATCGAGCAGGAATGGAAGGAGCCGACCGGCCGGCTGACCCTCGACTGGAAGCCTGACCTGGGATTCTCCGACGAAACGCTGCTCTATGCGTCCATCGCCCACGGCTACAAAGCCGGCGGCGCCAACCCCCCTCCGGCGGGACCGGTGGCCTACTGCAGCCAGTGCGGAACCAACGCTGACGTTGCCGATGCAAAAGTTTCCGAGACGCACCCGGAGACCTTCGCACCCGAGTTTGTCAACGCCTTCGAGCTCGGCACGAAGAACACCCTGCTCGACGGCAAGCTGACCCTGAACGGCGATGCTTTCTATTATGACTACAAGGGCTACCAGATCTCGCAGATCGTCGACCGTTCGGCCGTAAACCTGAACTTCGACGCCAAGGTGTGGGGGCTCGAGCTCGAAGCCGAATGGCGGCCGCTGGAGAACCTGCGGCTGGGTTTCAAGGGCGGGTATGAAAACACTCGTGTCGCCGACGGCATGAAAGCCATCGACCTGATGGACCGCACCGCCGGCAACCCTGATTGGGTCGTCGTACGGCCTTTCCCGACCTACACCTCCAACTGCATCCTGCCGACCTGGCTGATGGTCGGCAGCGGCTACGCCTGGGATGGGACCAGCTATTCGCAGCAGAACGTGCCGGTAGCCCTTGGCGGCGTTACCGGCGGCAACCCCGGCGGCTGCGAACTCGCCTATTCGCTGGGCTGGGACCCCGTGACCGAAAAGCCCTACGTTCTCAATCCGGATCCGTCGACGGCGTACAACCACCAGAACGTCGATTACGCGGCCTGGAATTCGGACCTCTCACATTATCCGGGTTGGCCCACCGGCGTGCCGCTCGGAACGACCTATCCCGGCTGGAATCCCGCCACGGCCCCGAACCACGGGGAAGGCATCGACAAGGACCTCTCCGGAAACGAGCTGCCGAACGCGCCGCATTTCACCGCCACGATCACGGCCGACTACACGATCCCGCTGCCAAACAGTTGGCTGGCGACCCTGCACACCGATCTCTACTACCAGTCGGAAGCCTGGACCCGCATCTTCAACATGCCGGGCTATGACAAGCTCAAAGCTTATACCAACGTCAACCTCGCCGCGATCTTCAGCAACGAGGACGCCGGCTGGAAGATCATGGCCTACGTCAAGAACGTCTTTGATCGTGACAGCATCACCGGCGCGTTCCTCAATTCCGACGATACGGGCCTGACGACGAACGTCTTCCTGACCGAGCCGCGTCTCTACGGTCTGCGGGTGACCAAGGAGTGGAACGGCGGCCCCTGGTGGACGGGCGCCAACCCGAACCATGTTGGTCCCTATCCGCTGACGGTCGAAATTGGGGGGCAGGTCCAGCGTAACGATGCGCCCTATGAAACGATGGCCCCGAGTTTCGCGGGCGCCTTCTCTGAAAACCTGGACACCTTCGCATCGACGCAGAACCGCGATCCCGATCGCGGGGACAGCCGCTCGCTGAAGCTGACCTATCGTCCGGAGGCCGGCTCGTGGATGGTCTCGGCCGGGGCGCGCTATGGCCGGATGAACACCGATACCACCCGGCTGCATGCCAAGGAGGCCAGCGGACCCAAGCATTGCGCCTTCCCGATGACCGGCGCTTACGGCGCCTTTGGCCGTCGGCTCTGCGACCCGACCTACGTCATCCCGGGCTATAACTACCCGCCCGGCTACGCCTACAGCCCGAGCGCGCTCAAGTACGGCCACAATTTCTCGGACGCCTCGGCGAGGACGCAGGAGAATTATGTCGTCGCCGACTTCGATGTCGGCAGGGACGTGGGCTTGGGCGCTTTTGGCGCCGGACATTCCTTGCTGGCCGCGGGCCTGCGCTACGCCAGCTTCGACTCCTCGACCAGCGCAACGGCGGCGGGCGCGCCCGACTGGAATATCCCTGACGCGTGGTTCGCCAAGTATTCCAGTGTCCACCGCTACTCGGCCTCCATGGACGCCAAGCGCAAGTTCAAGGGAATGGGGCCCGTCCTCTCTTGGGACGGCGGCAAGGTCCTGTGGGGCGACGGCGCAACCGGCCACGTCGATATCGACTGGACCGTCACCGGCGGCGTTCTCTTCGGCAAGCAGAAGACCTCCGTGAAGGGCCAGGAGAAGGCGGCCTACTACTACGGCCGCCTCCTGTATGGCCCCCCGCGGGTCGGCGATCCGGACATCACGCCGATCGACATCCAGCGCACCAAGTCCGTCTCGGCTCCCGTCCTCGATCTTAGCCTGGGCCTTTCCTACGAAATCCAGCGAATGAAGGTGGGGGCCGGCTACCGGTGGGAACGGTATTTCAACGTCCTCGACGCCGGTTACACTGAGCACCAGTCTTATGACCGCACCCTTGACGGACCCTACTTCAAGATCGCGGTCGGTTTCGGCGGATAGCTTCCCCTCCGGCTTCGGTCCCCTCTGAACCGGATTGACTCGAGGCGGCGGCTCCCACCGCCGCCTCAAATTTTTTCCGCTCGCGACCTGTAGGGTTTGCGCCCCCTTGCGTCAGTAGAGACGGTGGAGTGTCTTTACCGCCGTAACAGAGGGCCTCGTGGCGCAGCCGCCGCACCAGTCCAGCACGGCCGAAGCGGTCATCCGCGAGGAAGACCTGCGCGCCTGGATGGTCGAGTACGGCCCCGCCCTTCGCCGCTACTTCGAACGCCGCGTAGGCTCCGCCGAGGCCGAGGATCTGGTGCAGGATGTCTTCCTCCATCTTCAGGCGCGCGCGGTTGGCGGGGCGGTGGACAACGTCGAGCGCTACCTCTTCCGCATCGCCGGCAACGTGCTGGTCAGCCGCCATCGTCATCGCGCGACGCGCGGCTTCACCCTCACCGACGCGCTGGACGAGGCCCTGGAGCCCGTCGAGACCATCGCCGCCGAGCGTGTCCTCATCGGCAAGCAGGATGTCGCCCGCGTCATCGCCGCCATGCAGGCGCTGCCGCCCCGAACGCGCGAGGCCTTCATCTTCCACCGCTTCGGCGAGATGACCTATCCGGCCATCGCGCGGCGCATGGGCATCTCCGTCAGCGCCGTCGGCCAGCTGATCGCGCGCGCCCTGGAGAAGCTGACCGAGGAGACCTGCGCATGAGCAGAACCGCTCCTCGAGCCAGCCCCCGCGAGGCCGCCGCACGTTGGTTCGCCCTGCGCCGCTCGGGCGCGATGACGCCGCATGCCGCCGCCGAACTCGACGCCTGGCTGGCTGACTCCGACAACCTCGCCGCCTTCGCCGACGTTGAGGCGACATGGGCGCTGGTCGACGCCGCCCGCGATGACCCGGCCATGCTGGCCATGCGCGAGGCCGCCGAACGAGCCCATCCGCCCGCGCGGCGTCGCTGGGTCGCAGGAGGCGCGGCGGCTGCCAGCCTCGCCGCGGCGGCAATCATCTGGCCGCTGGCGACCTCGCCGGATTTCGCCGCACGCCTGCCTATTCCCGGCGCCGACACCCGCACGGTCAGCACCGGCGCGGGCCAGATGACAACCATGACGCTGCCCGACGGCACGGTGGTCACGCTCGACGCCGATACCGTGCTGAAGATGCGCGAGACGCCGCGCCAGCGGCTGGTCACGATGGAGCGCGGCCGCGCCTTCTTTCGGGTGGCGAAGGATGCCGCCCGCCCCTTCAACCTGATCGCCGGCGGCAAGAAGGTGACCGCGACAGGCACCGCGTTCGACGTGAGCCTGGCCAACAACTGCTTCGAGCTGGTGCTGGTAGAGGGTAAGGTGAAGGTCGCCGACGCGTCGGTCTTCCACCGTCCGCAGAGCGCCGAGCTTGCGCCAGGGTCACGGCTCGTGGTCGCGACGCAGGGCCGCTGGGCGGTCACCCCGGTGAATGTGGAGCGCGAAACCGGCTGGCTGAAAGGCTGGCTCGCCTATGACCGCGCGCCGATGGGCAAGATCGCGGCTGACCTCAACCGCTATTCAGAAAAGCAGATTGTGATCACCGATCCGTCTGTCGCCGCCACGCCGATGATGGGCGCCTTCAAACCCGGCGACATCGACAGCTTCGTGCGCGCCGCGCGTTACTATCGCTTTGCCAGGGTGGAGCAGGACACGGCCGACCAGGTGGTCCTCGCCGCGCCTAAATAATATTTGTACGCGTCGACCTGTAGGGGTTCGCGTCATTCGCGTCTGTCGTTTCAGGGGGCCGCAAAAGCTCCCGAACGAAGGGGGAGCGAAACGATGCAACGAGAGAATTTCCGACGCGCGCGCCTGATGTGCAGCGCCGCCGCCGTGGCCCTGGTCATGCCCGCGCTGGCGCATGCGGAGGCGGCCAGCTTCAACATCCCGGCGCAGTCACTTGGCTCAGCGCTGAAGGAATTCAGCGTCCAGAGCCAGTATAGCCTCGTCGCACCGCCCGATATTGTCGATGCCAAGACGACCGCCGGCGTCACCCAGTCGGCCGAGCCGGAGATCGCGCTCGCCGCATTGCTGCAGGGCACGGGCCTCAGCTATCGCCGCGACGGCGACACCTTCCTGATCGTGAGGGCTTCCGACCCCCAGTCCGGGAGCGCCGCAGGGGACGGCGCTGATCAGGGCACGGTCGCGGCGCTGGTGGTGACGGCGCAGAAGCGTGAAGAAAATATCCAGGACGTGCCGATCGCAATGTCGGCGTTCACTCAGGAAGACCTGACGAGGAGCCAGGTCGCCGGCGGTCCGGACCTGATGACCCAGGTCCCGAACTTCACCTTTACCAAGACCAACTTCACGGGCTATTCGATCCAGATCCGCGGTATCGGCACCCAGGCCATCTCCGCCACGACCGACGCCGCCGTCGCCGTGGCCGAAAACAACACGCCCTTCATCCGTAATCGCTTCTTCGAGCAGGAATTTTACGACCTGCAGCGGGTCGAGGTTCTGCGTGGGCCGCAAGGCACCCTCTACGGCCGCAACGCCACGGCGGGCGTCGTCAACCTGATCTCGCAGAAGCCGAAGTTCACCTACGAGGCCAAGCTGTCGGCCGACGTCGCCAACTATGGTTCTTCGCGGATCGAGGGCATGATCAACGTGCCGCTGGTCGAAGATGTCGTCGCCCTGCGGGTCGCCGGGGCCCGGACCAAGCGGGACGGATTTACGACCAACGCCATCAGCGGCGACCCGATCGACGGACGCGATCTATGGTCGACGCGCCTGTCGCTGCGGTTCACGCCGAGCTCGAAGCTGGACGCCAACCTGATCTGGGAACACTTTCAGGAGGACGACGACCGCCTGCGTTCGGGCAAGCAGCTGTGCAATACCGACGTCGTCACTAGCGTCGCCGGCATGCCGGTCAACTACTTCGAGCGTGCATCTGATTATGGCGGCCTCGACCAGAAGTTCACAACGGTGCAGGGGACTTTCAGCCAAGGGTGCAAGGCGGCGTCACTCTACTCGCCGGACTCCTTTCAAGCGCCGAATGGTATCTCACTGCCGTACTATATCGCGCTGTCCGCGCAATCTCTGCCCGTCGCGCTTGACGATCCGTATGTAAGCAAGACCCAGTCGCGAGACCTTCGGGTCATCGAGTCGACGGTCAAGCCGATCTACAAGGCCAATACCGATGTGGTCGAGTTCCAGCTCAGCTATGACCTGACCGACGCCCTGACGCTGACATCCGAGACAGGTTATAGCATAGACGAAATCTTCTCCATGGAGGATTTCAACAGGTTCAACACCGCTCCCGGTGCGTGGACCACGACCAATACAGACGGCACGCCGAATCGTTGGGTTCAAGACGGAATCCTCAGCCCCGACGGCTATTTCTGCGATCCGCAGATCGGCTGCGCCAACCGGCTTGTCGGCATAGACGTTTCGACCGCGCGGTCGCGTCAGTTCAGCCAGGAATTCCGGGTTGCGTCCAACTTCGAAGGTCCGTTCAACTTCAGCCTCGGCGCGAACTTCCTGCGCTACGATACCGAAGACAAATATTACGTCTTCTTCAACAGCCTTTCGATGTATGCGGCCGACAGCGGCATCCGGCCCGGCAGCAACGATCAGTATGTGGCCGGTCAGACCGACAACTTCCAATGCCTGCCACAGGGCATGCGGCCGCCGCGGTTCGACCAGTCGTACAGCATCCTGGGCTGCGTCTACATGGACCCCAACTCGGTCCTGCAGCTCAACGACCTGGGGCACAACTACTTCCTCAGCAAGAACCCTTACAAGCTGATCAGCTATGCGGTGTTCGGCGAGGCCTATTACAACATTACCGATAACCTGAAGATCACCGCCGGCCTACGCTGGACGGTCGACAAGAAGGAAGCGCCCCGGATCCCGAGTTGGGTGCTGGGCGCGGACGTCGTCGGCTATCCGGTCGCCGAGGTGGTCCGGCAGGAATGGCGGGAGCCGACCGGGCGCCTGACCGTCGACTGGAAGCCGCATCTTTCCTTCACCGACGAGACGATGGTCTACGGCTCATACGCCCACGGCTACAAGGCCGGCGGAATGAACCCGCCGGCCGCGGGTCTCGTCATTCGCGGTGTATTCCAGGGCGACGAGCTGACGAATTTCCTCGACAGCTCCGCCGCCAATCCGAAGACCTTCGCGCCCGAGTTTGTGGACGCTTATGAAATCGGGTCCAAGAATACCTTGCTGGGAGGACGTCTGACCGCCAACCTCGCGGCCTTCTATTACGATTACAAAGGCTATCAGATTTCGCAGATCGTCGATCGTTCGGCCGTCAACCTGAACTTCGACGCAAAGGTCTGGGGGCTGGAATTTGAATCCGACTGGCGGCCGATGGAGAACCTGCGGTTTGGCCTCAAACTCGGTTTCGAAAACACCCGCGTCGCCGATGGCGCCAAGGCCATCGACCTGATGGACCGGACAGGCGGCGATCCCCGCTGGGTGATTGTGCGGCCCTTCCCGACCTTGCCCTCGAATTGCGTCCTGCCGGCCTGGCTTATGGTTGGGCACGACCCGTTCAAGCCCACAAATCCCAATGTTGTAGGCATCGGCGGACGCAGCGGCGGCAATCTGGGCGGCTGCGAGGAGGCCTACATAATGGGGCACGACCCCGTGTACGGCGGCGACCCGATGCTCTATCCGTTCCGGTCTCCCGACACTCTGCCTGCCGAATATGCGCGTACGAACGTCAACTATCCGGGCTGGAGCACGAATATCAATGATTACCCATGCTGGCCGAAGGATCCGACCACCGGACAGCCGCTGCCGATCGGCAACCAATACCCGGGCGTCGATCTTCAGTGCCTAAACCAGCTGTCGAACAATGGCGCCGGCTTCTACAAGGACCTGTCTGGCAATTCGCTACCGAACGCGCCGCACTACACGGCGACGATAACGGCCGACTATACCTTGCCGCTTCCAAACGACTGGCTGGTGAATTTCCACGCCGACCTCTACTACCAATCGGAAGCCTGGACCCGCATCTTTAATACGCCCGGCTATGACAAGCTGAAGGCGTATACCAACCTAAACCTGGCCGCGATATTCTCGAACGACGAGCTCGGCTGGAAGATCATGGCCTATGTGAAGAACGTCTTTGATCGCGACAGCATCACGGGCGCCTTCCTCAATTCCGACGACACGGGCCTGACCACCAACGTCTTCCTGACCGAGCCTCGCCTTTATGGCCTGCGCGTCACGAAGGAATGGAGCGGCGGTCCATGGTGGACGGGAGCCAACCCGGGCAGCAAGGGGCCGTTCCCGCTGACGGTCGAAATCAGCGGCCAGGTTCAGCGGCAGGACGCCCCGTATCAGGCGTTCTCCGTCGACTGGGCCAACAACGTGCCGGCCACGCTCAATCCCACGGCGGTTCAAAACCGGCCTCTGGATTGGGGTGACGGGCGGTCGGTGAAGCTGACTTACCGGCCCGATGGTTCGCCCTGGTCTGTATCGGCGGCGATGCGCTATGGCCGGACTAACAGCGGAGCGCACCAGATGCGCGGCGAGGTCCAGACGACCAAGAAACTGTGTGCGCTACCGTCGGACAGCTTCTTTGGATATCTGCTCTGTAACCCGGCAAGCCCCTACTACGGTCGGTATCCCACCCTCGCGAGCAACACCACTCTCGAGTGGTCGGATGGCATCGCTCATGGCCGTGAAGAACACACGCTCGTGGATTTCATGGTCGGACGGGATGTCGGCGTTGGCGGACTGGCGCATTCCACCGTCAACGCGGGCCTGCGCTATGCCAGCTTCAAATCATTCAGCAGCCTCTTCGCCCGATCTGTGGTCGGCTGGGACGTGCCGGATGGCTGGCTCAAGTATTCCAGTTCCTATACCGAAGGTGCGGCCGATCTACAGACCAATCGCAAGTTCAAGGGCGCTGGCCCGATGCTCTCCTGGGACGCCGCCATGGGACTCCTGGGCAACGATCAGACCGGTCACCTGAACGTCGACTGGTCCATCGGCGCGGGCACGCTGTTCGGCAAGCAGAGAACCATTGTTAAAGGCAACGAGCGGACGGTCGCCCACGAAGGGCCCCTCAAATATCTGCCCATGCCTGGCGCCGACCCCATCGTGACGCCGCGCGATACTGAGCGGACGAGTTCGGTCACCGTTCCGGTCGTCGATCTGTCACTTGGCCTCTCCTATGAGGCCGGCCGGATCAACATCGGCACGGGCTATCGTTGGGAGCGGTATTTCAACGCCCTCGATGCGGGCTTTACCGAGCACAAGTCGTACGATCGCACCTTCGACGGGCCCTACTTCAAGATCGCCGTTGGTTTCGGCGGGTAGCTTGTTTCCCTCCGGGTTCGGTCCCCTCTGAACCGGATCACCTTGGAGGCGGTCGCTGCAGCGGCCGCCTCCATTTGTTTCCACCCGCCCAAGCTTAAACGTCGCGTTCAGGAACTGGAGCGAGTAGAAGCGCGTTTCCGGCCTGGTCTCGCAGCAGCGCTGGAGGGGGAACGCCGATGTCCGAAAATCCCACGCCCAAGATCGCCTCCGATCCCGACTGGTTCTGGCGCGAGGCGAGCGCCGGCCGGGGCGCGGGACTCTATGGCGAGATTCTGCCCGAACGGCCGAAGCTGGAGCCCGAGATGGCGGTCGCCGCCGAGGTTTCCCCGGCCGCCGAGGCCGTGGCGCTGTAACAGCCTGTCCGCCGGGCTAGACTGCCCGGCATGACCGCTATCCGACTTCCCCGTCTCCTGCAGGCGAACCTCGAACGCGGGGCGCGTGAACTGCTGGAGGCGGGCGGTTCACGCGTGGATTTCGAGCGGCCGGCGGGCGAACCGGCGCTGGTCGGTCCAGACAGCGTCTCCTGGCAGGTGTTCCGCAACCCGATTGCGCTGATCGTCGGCGGCATCACGGCGGTCCTGCTGGAGCTGGCCGAGCCGCGCGTGCGCCATGGCGTGTGGGACCACACCACCTTCCGCACAGATCCCTTGAGGCGCATGCGGCGCACGGGACTGGCGGCGATGGTGACCGTTTATGGCGCGCGCAGCACAGCCGAGGCGATGATCGGCGGGGTGGGGCGGATGCATGCGCGGGTGACGGGAGAAACCCCGGCCGGCACGGCCTATGCGGCCTCCGATCCGGAGCTACTCGACTGGGTGCAGGCTACCGCCTCGTACGGATTTCTGGAGGCCTACAGCGCCTACGTGCGGCCGCTTAGCCGGGCGGACAAGGACCGCTATTACGGCGAGGGTCGGGCGGCCGCGGCGTTGTATGGCACGACCGGCGCGCCGCGGTCGCTGGACGAGCTGGAGGCGCAGTTCGCCGCCATGCGGCCGAAGCTGGAGCGGTCTGAGATCGTCCAGGAGTTCCTCGACATCCTGGCGCGCACCGATTTCCTGCCGCCGGGGCTCAAGCCGTTCCGGTCCATGTTCCTCCGCGCCGCGGTGGAGATCCTGCCCAATTGGGCCCCGCCGATGCTCGGGCTTGAGACCTGGCGGCTGAAGGCGTGGGAGCGACCGTTGCTTCGGCTGATCGGGCGCTTCATGGACGCCATTGTGGTCGAGGCGACGCCCGCCTCGGCCGCCTGCCGCAGACTGGGATTGCCGTCGGATTACCTCCAGCGCCGCCCGCTCTAGGAGGCGCCCTCTTCCAGTCGCGGACTGATCCGCAGCGCAGTGATCTGGTTGCGCTGCCGCCGCAGCACCTGGAAACGGTGGCGATAGAAGATGAAGGTCTGGCCGGGGTCGGGGATGGTTTGAGCCTCGTGCAGCACCAAGCCCGCGATGGTCACCGCCTCGTCGTCGGGCAGGTCCCAGTCCATGGCGCGGTTGAGCTCGCGGATGGTGACCTGGCCGTCGACGTGGACCGAGCCGTCCGGCTGGCGGCGCACGCCCTGGATGGCCACGTCGTGCTCGTCCTCGATCTCGCCGACGATCTCCTCGAGGATATCCTCGAGCGTGATCAGGCCTTGCAGCGCGCCGTACTCGTCGACCGCCAGGGCGAAGTGGCTTCGGCGCTTGAGGAAGGCGTTCAGCTGGTCCTTCAGCTTGGTGGTGTCGGGGATGAACCAGGGCTCGCGCACGATGGCGCCGATGTCGACCTTGGCCGTCTTGCCGTCGGCTTCGGCCAATGCGCGCAAGAGATCCTTGGCGTGGAGGACGCCGACAATGTTCTCCGGATCCTCCCGGTAGAGCGGGATGCGTGAGTGGCCGGCGTCGAGCGCGGCCTTGATCAGTTCCTTCGACGGCAGGTCGGCGTCGAGCTGGGCGATGGATTTGCGGTGGACCATCACCTCGGAGACATCCCTCTCCGATAGGTCCAGCACGTCCCCCAGCATCCGCCGATCGCGCGCTTCGACCAGGCCCTCGGAGTGGTGGTACTCCACCGATCCGCGGATTTCCTCGTGCGCGGCCAGCACGTCCATCTCCATGGACAGCTTGATGCCGAACAGGCCCAGCGTCTTGCGCACCACATACTGGGCGGCGAAGGAGACGGGGCCGAAAATCCGGACCACGAAATAGGTCGGCCAGGACATGAACCGCGCCACGTCCTCTGGCCGCGTGATCGCCAGCGTCTTGGGCAGGATCTCGGCGAACACGACGATCAGCACGGTCATGATCGCGGTGGCGATCGCCACGCCCCAGGCGCCCGGGATGGCGTGCGACAGAACCGCCGTGGTCAGCGACGAAGCCAGGATGTTGATGACGTTATTGGCCAGCAGGATGGCCCCGATCATCCGCTCCTGATCGCTGGTCATCTCGTTGACCCGGGCGGCCGCGTGGTCGCCCTCGCGCTCGAGCTGGTGCATGCGCCCGCGGCTGGCGGCCGTCATCGAGGTCTCGGCCGCCGAGATCAGGCCCGACAGCCCAAGCAGGAGGATCAGGGTCGGCGCCAGCGCGGCGAGGATGGCGGTGATCACGGCTCAGCTCCTTCCGCGATCAGGAACGCGCGGAGGGGCTCGACGGGTACGCCCCTGGCGACGAAGGCCTCGCCGATGGCGCGGGCGAGCACGAAGGTCAGCGCGCCGCCCTCGGCCTTCTTGTCTTGCGCCATATGGCCGATGAGCCGTTCGGCCGAGAAGGGATGGCCGGGCACGTCGGCCAGCCGCGTCGGCAGGTGAGCTGTGCGCAGCGCCGCCTCGACCCGCTCGGCGTCGGCGGGCGAACAGTGACCGAGCGCGGCAGAGAACCGGAACGCCAGCGCGCAGCCCGCGCCGACGGCCTCGCCGTGCTTGAGCGCCTCGCCGTAGCCGTTCTCGGCCTCCAGCGCGTGGGCGAAGGTGTGGCCGAGGTTGAGGAGCGCCCGACGGCCGGCCTCGCGCTCATCCTCCTCGACGATTTCGGCCTTCATCTTGACCGAGCGGCCGACGGCGTGGGCCAGTGCCGCGTTGTCGGCGTGCAGCACCTTGCAGCCATGCTCCTCGCACCAGCCGAAGAAGGCCGCGTCACCGAGCATCCCGTACTTGATGACCTCGGCGTAGCCGCAGCGCATCTCGCGCTCGGGCAGGGTCGCCAGCACGTCCAGATCGGCGAGCACCAGCCTGGGCTGATGGAAGGCGCCGATCAGGTTCTTGCCGCGCGGGGTGTCGATGGCCGTCTTGCCGCCCACCGAGCTGTCGACCTGCGCCAGCAGTGTGGTCGGGATCTGGATGAAGTCGATGCCGCGCTTGTAGATGGCCGCCGCGAAGCCGACGAGGTCCCCGACCACGCCGCCGCCGAACGCGACGATCATGTCGCCCCGGTCGAGCTCCAGCGCCAGCAACTGGTCGGAGAGCATCGACAGCCCCTCCCAGCTCTTCGTCTCCTCGCCGGGTGGGACAACCAGCACATCGGTAGCGATACCGGCTTTCTCCAAGGACACGGCGAGGCGTTCGCCGTGATGGTCGGAGACGTTGGTGTCGGTGATTACGGCGATGCGGGGACGCTTGAGCAGCGGCGCGATATGCTTCCCGGCCCGGTCGATGAGGCCCGAGCCCACCACCACCTCATAGGCGCGGGCGCCCAGACCCACGGGAATGGAGCGGCTCATGCGCTGACCTTCGACACATGCTGATGGAGCGCCTCGAGTATGGACTCGACGGCCACCTGATGAGGGGTGTCGCCGGTTTCCACGATGATGTCGGCCTGCTCGTAGATGGGATAGCGGACGGCCGCCTGCGCCCGCAGCACTTCCAGCGGGTCCTTGCCGGCCACCAGCGGGCGGTCGGATTTGCGCGAGACGCGGCGGGCGAGGACTTCCAAGTCGGCCTTCAGCCACACGGAGATGGCCTTGTCCTTGATCAGCGCGCGGGTCTGGTCGTTCATGAAGGCGCCGCCGCCCGTGGCCAGGACATGCGGACCCTCGTCCAGCAGGCGCGCGATCACCTTGCGCTCGCCATCGCGAAAGGCGGGCTCGCCGTACTCGGCGAAGATGTCGGGGATGGAGCGGCCGGCGGCTGCCTCGACCTCGGCGTCGGCGTCGCGGAACGGCAGGTCGAGCGCATGGGCCAGCCGGCGGCCGATGGAAGATTTGCCGACGCCCATCAGGCCCACCAGGGCGATGGTCTTGCGGCGAAGGGCGGGATCGGCGGTCATGGCCGCCTGCGGTTTACACGAGCATGGCCGTTCGCGCCAACCGCGGCGCTCGCGGACTCGTGTTATCGTTTGCCCATGACGCTCGGGTTCACGGTGTTCGAGACGGCGCTTGGCTGGTGCGCGCTCGCCTGGAGCGAGGCGGGGATCGTGCGCGGCTGGCTGGCGGTTGGGAGCGAAGCGGCCGTGCGGGCCTCGGTGGCGCGGCGTTGTGCTGAGGCGGGGGAGGCCGAGCCGCCCCCGTTTGTGATCGAAGCGGTCGTTGGCGTGAAGGTTCTGATGGCGGATGGGACCGCCGACCTCTCCCATGTCCGGCTCGATCTCGCCGACATCCCGCCGCTGCACGCGCGCGTCTATGAAATCGCCCGCGCCATTCCGCCCGGCGAGGTGCTTACCTACGGCGAGGTGGCCGAGCGGGCAGGGGACAAGAATCTGGCGCGCGAAGTGGGCCGGGCGCTTGGCCTTAATCCCTTTCCGCCCATCGTCCCCTGTCACCGCATCCTGGCCGCCAGCGGCAAGACCGGCGGTTTCTCCGCGCCGGGCGGCGTCGAGACCAAGATGCGGCTCCTGAATGTGGAAAGGGCGCGGACAAGTCCCGCGCCCTCCCTGTTCGACGATCTGCCCCTGGCGGCCGCGCCTAGGCGTTGACCCAGTTGCCGTGGAAACCGAAGGGCACGCGGCGTGGCATCAGGGCTGAGCCGATGGGTCCGGCCTCAAGGTCCTGAGCTTCGAACACCAGCAGTTCGCTGACATCGTCGGCGCCGCGGTAAGCCACGGCCGTGATCCAGCCGTCGCCCTCCGCCGCACCGGCCGAGCGCGGCACGAACACGGGCTCGCCGACCGCATCGCCGTCCGGCAGCATCCAGGTCGAGCGCCGTCCGGTGGCATGATCGATGTGCGCAAGCGCATTGAACTCGACCTTGCCAGTGCGGGTCTGGGCGGCGAACCAGCCATGACGGTAGCCCAGGCCTGAGAAGCGTTCGTCGAAACGCGGGAATTCGCCGGGCAGGTCGTCCAGCGGCTCTTCACGGATCGTGTCGGTGGCGCCGCTCAGGTCGAAGATCCAGCGCACCAGATAGGCGCCCACGTTCTCGCCGCGTGAGCCGTCTGCGTTGGGGAATAGCGGCGCGCGTTCGTACTTCATCACGTCGGCGTAGATCTTCCCGTCCGCCTCCCAGGCGTTCATCGGATGGAAGACGTAGGAGCGGTCCGTGGAGAACCAGCGCAGGCTGGCCACACCCTCGGCCCGGCTCATCACCGCCACCATGGCGGGCTTTTCCGGCTGCCAGGCAAATGGCGGACCGCCCGCCATCACCCGCTGCAGGTCGCCGACGAGCGGCAGCACCGGGATCAGCACGTGGTTCTTCGTGACCATGAAATCGTGGATCATCGAGCAGTAGGGGGCCTCGAAATCCTCACGCCGGGTCAGATGGCCGGATGCATCCACCACGCCGTAGCTGACGACGTTGGTGAAGGGCATTTCGCCGGTCGAATAGGAGAAGAACACCATCTCCCCGGTCTCGGGATCGAACTTAGGATGGGCCGTGAAGCGGCCGCCGTAGTCGACGTACCCGCGCGAGGCGAGCGTTTCCGGCTCCATCGCGAACGGCGGGTGCGCCTCTTCCAGCGCCAGCAGGCGGCCGGCGTGGAAGACGATGTTGGTGTTGGCAACGCCGGAGTCCTGGCCAACGTAATCGGGATCGGTGGTGAAGGGATTGCCGAACGTCCCGAACAGGGCGTGGCCGGCCTTGTGCTCCGCTTCCCACTTGGGCGTGCGGACATAGCGGTTGCGGTACTGGACGGCGCCGTTCTCGACATGGAAGGCATGCACCATGCCGTCGCCCGCGAACCAGTGGTGGTTGTCGTCGCGCGGCTCGAACTGCGGGTTGGGGCCGGTGCGGTAGAGGGTTCCCGCCAGCGCCCCGGGGATTTCGCCCTTCACCGTGAGCTCGAAGTCGTCCTCTGACCGGACGGGGGCGTAGTTGCCTTGCAGGAAGGGATTGATGCGCACCGAGCCGTCCATGGCGACCTCCTCGTGTTCTTACGTTGTAAATTTATGATGTAAGCTATATCTCCGGTCAAGAGGTGATTTGCCGATGCCCCGCGTTTTGACCGAATCCGATGTCGCCGACTTCCGCGAGCGCCTGTGCGAGGCGGCCGAGCGGCTGTTCGCCGAACACGGCCCGGAGGGCGTGACCATGCGCCAGCTGGCGGCCGAGCTCGGCGTCAGCCCGATGACGCCCTACCGCTACTTCAAGGACAAGGAAGCGATCCTGTCGGCCGTGCGCACGGCGGCGTTCAACCGGTTCGCCGAGGCGCTGGAGGCCGCGTTTGCCGGCGAAACCGAGCCGCTGGCTCGTAGCGCGGCGGTCGCCAACGCCTATGTGCGGTTCGCCGAGACCGAGCCCGCAGCCTATCGGCTGATGTTCGACCTGATGCAGCCGGACGAGGGGGACTATCCCGAGCTGGTTGAGGCCGGCGAGCGGGCCCGGCGCACCATGACGCGCCACATCGAGGGCCTGATCGAGGCGGGGCTGCTAAAGGGCGACCCTAACATGATCGGCCACATCTTCTGGTCGGCGCTGCACGGCTCGCTGGTGCTGCAGTTCGCGGGCAAGCTGTCCTCGAAGATCGACCCGAAACGGCTGCGCGACGAAATGCTGACCGTGATCATCAAGGGCGTGGGCTTGACGGTCCCGGCGTAAGGCTGGGCGAGATGGCCGCTCACGGGAGCCGCCGCCATGATCAAACCGTTCGAAGTCGCCTGGACCGAAGCCGAGATTGGCCGCGTGCTGGATCAGATCCGCGCCTATCCATGGCCGCCCGCACCCGCCGGCGGGGAGTGGGCGTACGGAACGGACGAAGCCTTCCTGAAGCGGTTCTGCGCCTTCTGGACGGATGAGTACGACTGGCGCGCGGCAATGGCCGACCTCAACCGGTTTTCGCAGTTCACGGCGCGCATCGAGGACTTTGACATCCACTTCGTCCACGTTGTCGGCGAGGCGGGCGGCAAGCGGCCGCTGCTGATCAGCCACGGCTGGCCGGGCAGCCACTACGAGTTCTGGCAGGTGATCGAGAAGCTCGCCTTCCCGAGCCGCTTCGGTGGTCAGGCGGCGGATGCGTTCGACGTGGTGGTTCCCTCGTTGCCGGGGTTCGGGTTTTCGTCGAAGCCGCGGCGCCCCTTCGGCCAGAAGGGGACGGCGCGGCTGTTCAATGCGCTGATGGTCGAGGTGCTCGGCTACGATACCTATCTGGCGCAAGGCGGCGACTGGGGGGGGCTGATCACCTCGTATCTGGGGCTGGAGCACGGGGCGCACGCCAAGGCCATCCACCTCAACATGTTCGGCCTGCGCCCGTTCGGCGGCCCGCAGTCGGACGCCGAGGCCGCGTGGGCTCAGCAGTCACAGGCGATGATGGATGTGCTTGGCGCCTACTTCCGCCTGCAGGTCTCGCGGCCGCAGTCGCTGGCGTGGCTGGCGGCGGGCAACCCGGTCGGGCAAGCCGCTTGGATCGCGGAGCGCTTCCACGACTGGTCCGACCTGCGGACCAAGGGCTTCGAGGAAGTCTATCCGCTGGAGCGGCTGCTCACCAACATCATGATCTATGTGATGACCGGCTCCTTCACGACGGCGGCCTGGTACTACCGCGCGCTGTTGGAAGAGGGCCGGGTGTTCCTCGCCGAAGGGCAGCGGTGCGAGACGCCGACGGCCTACGCCAACTTCCCCGGCGAGCCGCTCTACACCGCCCCGCCGAGAAGCTGGGCCGAGCGGGCCTACAACATCGTGCGCTGGACCGACATGCCGCAGGGCGGCCATTTCGCGGCGATGGAAGAGCCGGATCTCTTCATCGACGACGTGCGGGCTTGGGCCCGGGAGGTCTAGCCTTCGTGCCGGTCGCGCTGGCCGAGCAGGAGGATGGCCGCGAGGCTCAGGGCGCCTGCGAGACTCAGGTAGCCGCCAACGAGACCAAGCCCTCGTCCCGATAGCGCCTGGGCGATCATCGGCGTCAGACCGCCACCGATCACGCCGCCGATGTTGAAGGCGACCGACGAGCCCGTGTAGCGGACCCGCGCCGGAAACAAGCCGGGCAGCCAGGCGCCCAGCGGTCCGTACACGAGGCCCATCAGCACCAGCGCAAATGACAGGAAGGCCCACACCAGCAAGAGCGAGCCCGAGCCCATCATCGGCGCAAGCAGGAAGCCGCCGAGGATCGCGCCCACACAGCCGACCATCAGGACGCGCCGGGGGCTCGACGCATCCGACCAGTATCCGGCCCAGACGATGCCTGCGGCCATGAACAGGATCGCCGCGAGTTGCACGCCCAAGAAGGTCTCGCGGCTGTAGCCGAGCTTGGTCACGCCGTAGCCGAGCGCGAAGGCGGTCGAGAGGTAGAAGATGCAGAAGCAGGCGACGACGCCAAAGGTGCCGCCAAGCACCTCCTGCCAGTGACGGCGCAGAACCTCGCCAAGCGGAACGCGCGAGGGCTCGGCCTTCTCCAGCGCCGCCTCGAAGGCGGGCGTCTCGGTGAGTTTCAACCTCACCCAGAGGCCGACGCCGACTAGCACGGCGCTCGCCACGAACGGAAGACGCCAGCCCCAGGCGGCGAACTGGTCCGAGGTCAGGAAGAGCCCGAGCAGTAGGAAGAGCCCGTTGGCCGCGATGAAGCCCACCGGCGCGCCGAGTTGCGGGAACATACCGTAGCGGGCGCGGTGGCTTGCAGGCGCGTTCTCGACCGCCAGCAGGGCGGCCCCGCTCCACTCCCCGCCCAGGCCGAAGCCTTGCCCGAAGCGCAGGACGCAAAGCAGCAGCGGCGCGGCCCAGCCGACCATGGCGTAGGTCGGCAGGAAGGCGATGGCGACCGTCGAGCCTCCCATCAACAGCAGCGAGGCGACCAGCGTCGACTTGCGCCCGATCCGGTCGCCGAAGTGACCGAAGAAAACCGCGCCGACCGGCCTTGCGATGAAGGCCAGTGCGAAGGTGGCGTAGGCGCTCATCAGCTGGGCCGAGGCCGAGGCTTTTGGAAAGAACAGCGGCCCGAACACCAGTGAGGCGGCCGTCGCATAGATGTAGAAGTCGTAGAACTCGACCGCCGTGCCGACCAGGCTGGCGGTCAGGATGCGCCGCGTGTCGGCTGCCGATGTTTTCGCCATGAGCGCTCCCCAACCCTGGCTCTTGACTTGCGGGGCGAAGGCTACGCGGTCAAGTTCGCTCGCGCAGACCCCCACGGTGAGTAACGATGGCCCGCTACGACTTTGCCTCCGACAACGTCGCCGGCGCGATGCCCGAGGCGCTCGCCGCGCTGGTCGCCGCCAACGAGGGCGCGGCCTCGGGCTACGGGACGGACCACATCTCGGCCGAGGCCGCCAATCGCATTCGGGCGTTGCTGGACGCCGACGCGGAGGTGCGGTTCGTGGCGTCAGGGACGGCGGCCAACGCCCTGTCGCTGGCCTGTCTCGCCCAGCCGCACGAGGCGGTGCTGGCCCACGTCCACGCCCATGTCTGCACCGATGAGACGGGCGCGCCCGGCTTCTTCGGCGCCGGCGTCGGACTGATCCCCCTCTCAGGGGAGTCCGGCCGCATCGACCCGCAGGGGCTTATCGAGGCGCTGGCGCACCCGGATGTATCCTACCGCCAGTCGCCCGCCGCGCTCTCGATCACCAACGCCACCGAGTACGGCACCGTCTATTCCGCCCAGCAGCTGGACGCGCTGATCCGCCCGACGAATGCCAAGGGCTACGGCGTCCACCTCGACGGCGCACGGCTGGCGGGCGCGGCCGCCGCCGGGTTCGACCTGAAGGCCATCGCCAAGAGCGGCGTCGACATCCTGGTCATGGGCGGCACGAAGGCAGGCTCGACGCCGAGCGAGGCCATCGTCCTCTTCGACAAGTCACTCGCCCGCCGCTTCGACGCGCGCCTCAAACACGCCGGCCAGTTGGTCTCCAAAGGCCGCTTCCTGGCCGCGCCTTGGCTCGGTCTACTCGGCGAGGACAATGACGGCGGCCCATGGCTGGCTCGGGCGACCCACGCCAACGCCATGGCGAAGAAGCTCGCAGCCCTGATGCCCTTCCCGATCATCCACCCGGTCGAGGCGAACGGCCTCTTCATCGACATGGACGAGACCGCCCTCTACCGCCTCCGCGAGCACGGCTGGTTCGTCTATCGCTTCCTCGACGGCACGGTCCGCTTCATGTGCTCCTGGGCGACGACCGAGGCGATGGTCGAGGAGCTGGGCGAGGCGCTGAAGGCGATCGCTTGACGCCTACTCCGCCGCCATCGCGCGGCTGGTGAGCATGCCTTCGAGGCGGCCGCGGATGATCTCTTCAGCCTCGGTGACGATGCGGTGGACGAGTTCCTCGACGCTCGGGATGTCGTGGATCAGGCCCTGGATCATGCCGGCGGACCAGATGCCGGCGTCGGTGTCGCCGGTCTGAAGCGCCTCGCGGCCGCGCACGCCGGCCACCAGGTCCTTCACGTCCTCGAACTTGGCGTGGCCGCGGCGCTCGATCTCGACGACCTGCTGGCTGATCGCGTTCTTGGCCACGCGGGCGGTGTTGTGCAGGGTGCGGAAGATCAGGTCGGTGCCGCGCTCGTCGTTGGCGACCATCTGCTGCTTGAAGTTCTCGTGGATGGGCGCCTCCTTCGTGGCGCAGAAGCGGGTGCCCATGTTGATGCCGTCGGCGCCCAGCGCCAGCGCGGCGACCAGCCCGCGCGCATCGCCGAAGCCGCCGGAGGCCAGCATCGGAATCTTCACCCGGTCGGCGGCGCAAGGAATCAGGATCAGGCCGGGGATGTCGTCCTCGCCCGGGTGGCCGGCGCACTCGAAGCCGTCGATGGAGATGGCGTCGACGCCCATCCGTTCGGCCGACAGCGCGTGGCGGACGGCGGTGCATTTGTGGATGATCTTGATGCCGTGCTGCTTGAAGTCGTCGACGTGCTCCTGCGGCTTGTAGCCGGCGGT
>Ga0157373_10000209_pt1 | contig 47989 bp, 37 predicted proteins | sample C65metaG_FD_113460 | JGI IMG/M metagenome (GOLD analysis project Ga0157373, IMG submission 113460) | Corn rhizosphere microbial communities from Kellogg Biological Station, Michigan, USA - C6-5 metaG | ecosystem: Host-associated > Plants > Roots > Rhizosphere > Soil | place: USA: Michigan... | reverse complement strand
TGTGGTCCACCCGGCCATGGCCGACGGTGGAGCGCTGATCTGTATCCAGCACAAGGCGATAGCTGCCGGAGGATGGGGCATGAAACTCGTAGCCGAAGATGGATTGATCCACGGAGAAGTTGAAGAAGAAGATGTGATTCCCACGTTCTGCGATGATGATCTTCTGGCCCATGTCCAAGTGCAGCAGACGTGCGGGAGGCGCATCCAGAATGTGGGAGGAGGCGGCGAATTCCATCAACTGCTGATCAAAATCGGACAGCCAGTGGTATTTGAGATTCGGATTGTCCACCAGTGACCATTGGCGGCGGCAGTAATGGTAGGACCAGCCATTCCCTTCACGGGGAAAATCGAGCCACTCGGGGTGGCCGAATTCATTTCCCATGAAGGTGAGGAATCCTTCACCGCCGATGGCAAGCGTGGCCAGGCGGATGATCTTGTGGAGAGCGATGCCGCGCTCGATGACGGGATGGGGATCATCCTTGCCCATGTGCCAGTACATTTCCTGATCCATCAGCCAGAAGGCGAGGGTCTTGTCTCCCACCAGTGCCTGGTCGTGGCTCTCTGCGTAGGAGATGGTTTTTTCCCCATAGCGGCGATTGGCGAGGACGCCCCAGAGTTCACCGACGTTCCAATCTTCATCACGCGAGTGCTTGAGGAGTTTGATCCAGTAATCCGGAATGCCCATGGCGAGGCGGTAGGAAAAGCCGAGGCCGCCTTCCTCGATGGGGCGGCAGAGGCCGGGCATGCCGGACATGTCCTCCGCCACGACGATGGCACCTGGCTTGAGCTCCTGGATGAGCTTGTTTGCGAGTTTCAGATAGAGGATGGCCTGATCGTCCGCATCTCCGCCGAAGTAGTCATCGTAGGAGCCGAAGGCCTTCATGCCCCGTGAGTAGTAAAGCATGGAGGTGACGCCATCGAAGCGGAAGCCATCGAAGTGGAATTCCTCCAGCCAGTAGCGGATATTGGAGAGGAGGAACTGGCGGACTTCCGGACGGCCGTAATCGAAGCACTTGGAATCCCATGCGGGGTGATCTCCCAGCGGGCCATCATGGAAATACTGGTGGCCGGAGCCATCGAAGTTGTTCAGCCCTTCCGCGATGTTTTTCACGGCATGGGAGTGGACGATATCCAGCAGCACGGCGATGCCGAGGCCATGCGCGGTATCGATAAGGTATTTCAGATCCTCCGGTGTGCCGAAGCGGGAGCAGGCGGCGAAGAATGAGGAGACGTGGTAGCCAAATGATCCGTAATAAGGGTGCTCCTGCACGGCCATGAGCTGGACGGTATTGTAGCCGAGCTTTGAAATGCGTGGCAGGATCTCGTCTGCAAACTCGCGGTAGGTGTGGACGCGTGGCTCCTCCCCGGCCATCCCGACGTGGGACTCATAGATGAGCGGCGAGGTGACGGTGGCGGGATCGAACGAATGCTTCCACACGAAGGGGGCTACAGGATTCCATACCTGGCCGCAGTAGTCATGGTTGGTGGGATCCTGGACTGTCCGCTTGATACATGCGGGGATCCGGTCGCGGCGGGAATCGTCCGCGCCATGGACGTGAAGTTTCACCTGGTCTCCATGCTTGAGCAGGTTTCCAGAGACGCGTGCCTCCCAGATGCCATGGCCTACGGGCTGGAGGGGATTTGCATTCCGATTCCAGTTGTTGAAGTCACCTATCAGTGAGATGGCCTTTGCGGCTGGTGCCCATTCCCGTGCAACCCATTCATTGGCTGCGGGTTCAAAAAATACGCCGTTGGTCTGGTAGCCGGTGGAGTATGCGGCAAGTGAACCAGCCTCCTTTTCAATGGCAGCCAGAGTCTCGGAAAACTGAAGCATGCGGCGCTCGATGGCCGGTTGATGCGGTTCGAGCCATGGGTCATCGAGGACAAGCTTGGGTTTTTCCGTCATTGCCTTCTACCTTTAGCGGTCCCGCACTGGGCGGAAAGTTAAAATCGCACGTTCACGAAGATTCTCCACTGGCGAGTGCCTCATGTTCCCCGGGGGTGAGAGGGCGCCACTGGCCGGGCGCGAGATCCGCAGGGAGGGATAGTCCACCTATCCGTTCGCGATGGAGAGAGCTCACGCGGTTTCCTATCCGGTGGAACATCCGTTTGATTTGGTGGTAACGGCCTTCATGCAGGGTGAGCCGTGCATGGTGGGGGCTGAGAATCTCCAGCAGGGCGGGGAGGGTGGTGATGTTCTCCGTATGGAAATGGAAGCCGGCGGAGAATTGTTCCACCGCACCGGGCGGGATGGGATCGCGGGTTTCCACAAGATAGGTTTTCTCTACCTTGTGATCCGGGTGCATCAGTAGCTTGGACCATCTGCCATCATTGGTGAGCAGCAGCAGGCCGGTGGTGGCGCGATCCAGACGACCCACCAGGTGGAGGCTGTGTTTTTCAGGATCGTCTATCAAATCAATCACCGTGGGGTGCTGGAGGTCGCTGGTGGCGCTGAGGATTCCGGCGGGTTTGTGCATCATGAGGCACAGGCGGCGTGCAGGGGACTGGATTTCCTCTGTATCCATCTCCACCCGGCAGAAGCGATTCACCTCCATGGCCCCATCGGTCACAGGGATGCCATCCACCTTCACGCGCCTGCCAGCGATGCGGCGCTGAGCCTCGGAGCGTCCCAGAGAGCGGTGCTTGGCTACAAGGCGGTTGAGTTTCACAAGGAGACCCCAGTAGGGATGGAGAGAAGACTCAAGAAAAGAACTTGGCGCTTGGAAGGGGCGCGGGAGTTCGTAGCGTGGGGATCATGTCGCAGTTTGGTTTGGATCTATTCATCGTCGGCGTTTATTTTGCAGTGATCATTGGGATCGGCCTGTATGCGGCAAGGGGCCAGAAGACGATCCAATCGTATGCTCTGGGGAATCGCTCGATGCCATGGTGGGCGGTGTTGGCATCCATTCTCGCTTCGGAAATTTCTGCGGGGACTTTCCTGGGGACGCCTGGGGAAGGATTTGCGAAACGAAATTTCATCTACGCGCAACTGGCGATAGGCACGATCCTGGCACGGCTGCTGGTGGCGGCGATTTTCATCAAGCCTTTCTATAAATACAATGTGGTGAGCATTTATGAATTTCTGGAGATCCGCTTTGGGAGGCTCACGCGGCAGCTTGCTTCCTTTGTTTTCCTACTCACCCGGTCGCTGGCCAGCGGCTCGCGGATCTTCATCGCGGCGATCCTGCTGGTGCTTGCGTGGGAGGTGATCCATCCGGAATTTTTGCAAATGAGTGCGGAGGCACGCTTCGGCCAGGAGCTGATGATCTATGCCGGGGCGGTCATCCTGATCACGGGGCTTACCGCGCTGTATACCACCTTCGGCGGGATCAAGGCGGTGGTATGGACGGATCTCATCCAGGTGACGGTAATGTTCGGTGCGGCGTTTTATGTGTTTTTCTGGTTGTTGGGAAAAACGGGCGGTTGGGGTGAATTCGTCGGTGCCGTGAAGGAACCAGTCTTTCTGGATACGGGCTTCCGGGCGGAGCATTCCCTGGGTGAATCGTTCAAGTTCATCCTGGAGCAGGAATACACGATCTGGGCGGCACTGCTGGGTTCCATTTTCACAACGCTGGCGACCCATGGGACGGATCAGGACATGGTGCAGCGGATGCTGACTTCCAAAGATGCGAAGAAAGGCCAGCGGGCGGTGATTCTTTCCGGCCTGGTGGATGTGCCGGTGGTGATCGGTTTCCTGGCCATCGGCATCCTGATCTGGCGCTTTTATCAACTCAATCCCGAGCGCGCACCCGATCATGATCCGGGTATTTTCGCTTGGTTCATGGTGCATGATCTCTCTCCCGGCATCCGAGGACTAATTGCCGCCGGGCTTTTTTCCACGGCCATGGGTTCGCTCTCCACGGCGCTGAATGCGCTGGCCACGTCATTTACGAAGGACTGGTATGTGGGCGTGGTGCGGCCGGATGCTTCACCGGAGCACCAGATGAAGATCGCGCGGCTTTCCACCGTTGCTTTTGCCGTCATTCTGGCGCTCATCGGCGTAGGGACGGCATGGGTGAAGCTGAAAAATCCGGAACTGCGGATCATTCCCATCGTGCTGGGTTCCTTTGGCTACACGTATGGTTCGTTGCTGGGGATTTTCCTGGTGGGTATGCTCACGAAAAACCGTGGCAACTGCACTGGAAATCTCATCGCCATGCTTGCGGGATTTCTCTTCGTCGGTTTTCTGACCAACCTTCCCAATGACGTGTGGAAAATGATTACGGGAAGTAACCTTTACACCAATCCTAACTGGTTGCCGATGATCGCCTTCACCTGGCGGATCATGGCGGGAACTTTGGTGACGACGGCGGTTGCGATGTGCTTTCGATCGTTTCCGCGCACGAAGGGAATGGCTGCTGTTTGAGAATCAGCGGATTAGCCGATTGAAGCCGTCCTCTTTACTTGATTGTTACAACTTCGTTACAGTGGCTTTGCTGGATTTAAACGAGTTACGTGGGTTTTTGACAATCTTTTCCCAGAGGTTGTTTGGAGTTCCTTACTAAAATTTGCGTCAAGTTTTTAAAAAATTTAGCTGTGGAACGCTTGTGGAATGGCAGGTCTTAAAAAACCTCTCTCAGGAGTTTTAAAAAGTATTTCCCAGAGAGGTTTTGGGTCGCTCATACTGATTCCCGAGTGATCGCAAGCGCCTCCCAGGGGGGAGGGTGGGAAAGTCACTCGATGAACCCTAATAGAACACGATACGACCAATGGAAAAAGAGGATGTGGCAGTGGATGCGATCGTGTCGGAAAACACCGATTGCTCTGAATCAGACCGGGGATGGAATCAGGTCTGTGAAGCACTGCGAGGGATGGTGGGTGCGGATGCATTCCAACGCTGGTTCCGGCTGGCGACTTGGATGGGAGAAGAGGATGGCATCGCTGCTGTGGCAGTGCCGGGAGAGATCCATCAGGTATGGATCGAGACCAACTATCTGCCTGAGCTGACGAATGCCGTGACCTCGGTATTTGAGGATGTGCGTGAGGTGAGCGTAGTGCTCACGGAAGTGGCCGGTCTCCCTGGCCTGGAAGGCTCTCCACAGTCTGCTGCACGAAGCCGGAAGGCGGAGGCGGTGGTGCTGGAGGGGGATGCACTGGACAAGCGGGCGAAAGCCGCCGGGCTTAATCCAGCCAATACTTTCGATAGTTTCGTTGTGGGTGGAAACAGCCAGTTTGCTCATGCGGCATGTCTGGCCGTGGCGAAAAAATCCGGGGTGGGTTACAATCCGCTGTTCATTCATGGTGGACCGGGATTGGGCAAGACGCACCTGATGCAGGCTATCGGGCAGGAAATTCTCCGCTCCCAACCGGGTGCGCGGGTAATTTACCTGACCTGCGAGAAGTTCACGAATGAGTTCATTGATGCGATCCGCCGTGGCGACATCGAAAAATTCCGCCGCCGCTACCGCAGCACGGATGTGATGCTCATTGATGACGTGCAGTTTCTCGGTGGCAAGGAGCGCTCCCAGGAGGAGTTTTTCCATACCTTCAATACTCTGTTGGATGGGCGGAACCAAGTTGTGCTGACGTGTGATCGTCCAGCCTGCGAGATCAAGAGCCTGGAGCCGCGCCTGATTTCCCGTTTCGAATGCGGGCTGACAGTGGAAATGCAGCCACCACAGATGGAAACGCGCCTGGCGATTCTGAAGAAGAAGGCGTTCGATTGGAAGGTGCGGGTGGATTCCAGCGTGCTGAGCTTTCTGGCGGAAAAAATCCGGACGAACGTACGCCGCCTGGAAGGAGCGCTCATGCGGGTGGCCACTTATTCCTCACTGGCTGGGGAGAGTGTGACTGTGGACAAGGTGGAGCATCTGCTGCGTGACCTGATCCGTGAGGAGGCCAGCCGCCAGGTGAGTATCGATGCCATTCAAAAGGCCGTTGCGGACCACTTCGATGTCCGTCTCGCTGACATGACGAGCCGCCGCCGCCCGGCGAGCATCGCCTTCCCGCGCCAGATCGCGATGTATTTGAGCCGCTCACTCACGAAAGGCTCGCTGATGGAGATCGGGGAAGCCTTTGGAGGGCGCGATCACGGGACCGTGATTCATGCCTGCAAGAAGGTTACGGAAATGATTGAAGGGGAAGCTGGACTTAAAGAAACGCTGGAACGAATTGAATCCCAGCTCAGACGCTAAAGATATCTGAAGGAATCTTCACGGATTGACTTGCCAAGGTTGAACGAAAACGGAAACTCGTGCTCAACACCTACCCCGGTTCCAATCCATGAAGTTCCGAATTTCCAAGGAAGCATTTCTTGAAGGCCTCCAAAAGGTCCAGCACGTGGTCAGCTCCCGCACCACTCTGCCGATCCTTTCCAACGTGCTGCTCGTCGCAAAAGACGGGCGGCTCCAGTTTACCACCACGGATCTGGATGTCGGCATCACCGGCTCCGTCGAAGCGCAGATTGAAAAGGAAGGGGCGACCACGCTTCCTGCCAAGCGTCTGGTGAGCATCGTCCGTGAACTGCCCGCCAGCGAGGTGGAGGTAACAGTCGATGCGAAGAACCACGCGCAGATCCGTAGTGGTCCTTCGTTCTTCAAGATCATTGGCCTGAGCGAGACAGAGTTCCCGCCGTTGCCGGATTTCGAAGGTGCCCGGGTCTTCAAAATTCCTCAACAGGTTCTCCGCGATGGCCTGCGGAAGACTTCCTACGCCATCTCCACGGATGAGACGCGCTATGTGCTCAACGGCATTTTCACCTCCTTCCGGGATGGGAAGATGACGCTGGTGGCCACGGATGGCCGTCGCCTGGCCATGGTGGATGCGGATCTGGAATTCCCCGCCTCCCATGAGACGGACGTGATCATCCCGACCAAGGCCGTGCAGGAACTCCAGCGCCTGCTGGGTGATGCCGGTGAAGTGGTGGTGAAGCTGAGCGACAACCAGATTTCCTTCACGGTGGGCGACAGCCTGCTGGCGAGCAAGCTCATCGAAGGCAACTACCCAAACTACCGCCAGGTGATCCCGGGTGACAGCAATGAGCGGGTGGTGATTTCCCGTGAGGCCCTTCTGGAAACCGTCCGTCGCGTTTCCCTGCTCTCCTCGGACAAATCGAACTCCGTGAAGCTGGTCTTCAGTGAGAACCACATCGAGATCACTGCAAATTCCCCAGATGTGGGTGAGGCGCAGGAATCCATGGATGTGGCCTACACCGGCCGCCCGATGCAGATCGCCTTCAATCCGGAATTCCTACAGGCTCCGCTGCGTGCTCTGGATGCAGAGGACGTTTATCTGGATTTGATCGATGAAATGAGCCCCGGCGTGCTGCGTATTGAGGGATCCTTCCTCTACGTGCTGATGCCGATGCGCGTGACGAACTGAGATCAGGACGATTGAATTTTCAAAAAGCCTCCATGCTTCGGTGCGTGGGGGCTTTTTTTGATGAATTCCGGGAAAGTGCGGCTTGGAAATAGGGAAATGCCATCCATGATGCCGCTTCGACCGCATGGAACCTATTGGAACGAAAGAGAAACCGGCCTTGGAAACCACTCCGGCTGAGCCACTGTTGCCCGTTCCGGGATTCCGGCAGGATTTGGCTGTGTTGATGAAGGTGCGATTGAATCTTTTCGTGCTGGTGACCACCATTTTCGGCTTTCTGCTGGCCTCGCGCGGCCATGGCATGGATTGGCTGCGGCTGGTGCATACGGTGTTGGGGACGATGATGTGCGCCTTTGGCTCGGCGGCTTTCAACCAACTGATGGAGGTGGATCTGGATGCGCGGATGCATCGCACGGCCAATCGTCCGCTGCCTTCGCGGAGGATGGATCCGCTGGTGGCCTTTGCCATCGGATGGATACTCTCCGCTGTGGGGATCATCCACCTGGCGGTGCAGGTGACGCACTTGGCCGCCTATCTGGCTGCTGCCACGATTGCGATCTATGTTTTCGTTTACACGCCGATGAAGCGTTTCAGCTCACTGAATACGCTGGTGGGCGCCATCCCAGGTGCCATTCCGCCGATGATCGGCTGGGCGGGGGCCGGTGGGGCAATCGGTTGGCAGGCTTGGTTTCTCTTTGGGATTCTGTTCTTCTGGCAGTTGCCGCATTTTCTGGCCATCAGTTGGCTGTGCCGGGAGGAATATGAGACGGCGGGCTATCAGATGTGGTCCAATCACGATGTGAGCGGAAGAAAGAGCGGTTTTCTATCAGCAGTGTTTTCGGTGATGATGGCGGTATTTTCCCTGCTGCCTGCGTTTTTTGGTTTTGCGAACTGGGTGTGGCTGGTGCTGGGTCCTGCGCTGGCACTTTTCATGGCGGCGCTGGCGGTGAAATTCATGCGTGATGGGGAGCGGACTTCCGCGCGGAAGCTGTTTTTCTTTACGCTGATCTATCTGCCTGCGGCACTGGTGGTGCTGATGGTGGCTTGGAAAAACTAGTCTTTTGTTCTATGAGTGCCCTCATTGATTCCGCTCGCCGTCTGGCAGATGAGTTGAGAGATCTGAAGTTCTCCCCGCCGGTGAAGTATGTGTATCCGACGACGGATTACACCTGGAGGGCGCATGAACTCTATCTGAAACGCTTCGGCAAGGGGAAGAAGCGGGTGATCTTTCTGGGGATGAATCCCGGGCCATTCGGCATGGCGCAGACGGGTGTTCCTTTCGGGGAGGTGGCTGCGGTGAAGGAGTGGATGGGCATTGAGGCGCCGATCGGCAAGCCAGTGCCGGAGCATCCGAAGCGGCCTATCGATGGATTCGAGTGCACGCGCTCCGAAGTGAGTGGCCGCCGTTTGTGGGGGCTGTTTGCTGACCGTTTCGAATCCGCAGAGGCGTTTTTCAAGGATCACTTTGTGCTCAATTACTGCCCGCTGGTGTGGATGAGTGAGACAGGGGCGAATCTAACACCAGACAAACTGATGGCTGCGGAGATGGCCCCTGTGGAGGCTGCCTGCCTGAAGCATCTGGGAGAAGTGATTCTCACGCTGAAGCCACAGTATCTGGTGGGGGTGGGTGCCTTTGCCGAGGAGCGATTGAACCGGGCGTGCCAGATTTACCAATATGAGGCAAAGGTGGGGCGGGTGCTTCATCCATCGCCCGCCTCACCAGCGGCGAATCGTGGCTGGGCGGAGGCGGCTGCCAAGCAACTGGCGGCGATGGGAATCGGGTTGCCCGATTGATGCTTTATGGGAAGAGGCAGAACACCTCGAATCGGGCGAAATTATTCCGTTGAACTCAGACGTTCGTAAAAAAATCGCTGCGCTTTTCTAACTCGGGGCAATTCACCACAGATTTACGGATTGGGTAGCTCTACCCAGAGGGTAGTGGCGGCCTCCAAATTCACGATCTATCAGCCCAGGGTTTGGCGGAGTTCCTGAATGAGACGTGCGTCTTCCGGGCGGCCCTCGTGCTCAAGGGACTGGGAGAGGTTGTTGAGCAGGCGCACGATGATGATGCCGGGACCAGCAGTTTGCTTGAGTTGCGCTTTCTGTTGCTTGCTGAGCTGGTCCGCATTGTCGAGCAGGGTGGACTGGAGGTGGAGGCGTCCACCATCGAAGCAATCGATCACGAGCGGGTAGCCGTCCTGATGGATGCGGCAGAGAAAGTGGCCGGGGAAATTGATGCCTTCCACTTCCAGATCCAGTCTGCGTGCGGTGAGGATGTAGATGAGGCAGAGGCCGAGGGGATTGGACCGGCCTTCGGAGATGGCCCACGCGAGATCGGAATTCCGGGGGTCATAGTAGTTATCCTGGTTTCCTTGCAGGCGGTCTGACTCGAAGAGAAAGCTGCGGAGGTCGTTTTCCGTGAGGACGCCTTCTTCCGCTGCTTCTTCTGCCAGCAGGTCCAGTGCATCGGACAGGGGCTGGCGGAGGGTGATGCCGTCGTGCAGAAAATCCGAGAGGATGCGGAGCAGTGCCTCGAAACTCTCCCAGTCTTCTTCCAAAGCAGCAGCACCACCGGTGGGGACCACCCACTCGCGCACGAGTATCTCGCGGCGTGGGGCATTGAGCATCTGGGCAAGGATCTTTTTTTCCTTGGAGGTGAGCTCATGCGGCTGGGAGGAAAGCCATTCGCTAAGGTCTCCGCCGAAGGTGGCGATGCGCTCGGAAACACGGTTTCTTACCGCAGGTGTTTCATCATCCAGCAGGCGTATGAGGGCGCTCAACTCATCAGGTGGGGGCGCTGCGCTCATCGCAGGAAAATAAGCGGAAAAGACAAGATGGAAACGGAAAAGAATGGTGCGCGATACTGGGTTCGAACCAGTGACCCCCTCCGTGTCAGGGAGGTGCTCTACCACTGAGCTAACCGCGCTTATGAAGACGTGCCGTCGAAGGCGCGCGAAGCTAGGATGGGTGCGGCACCGGATGCAATCCCTTTTTTGCTAAAAAGAGACAGGGGGTCCGTGGACCCCCCGCCGTGGGGAAACATCAAAGCACAACGCGAACAGCCGAATCGCTCATGGGAGGGTGACGAAGCTGTTGCGGGGTGGGGGATTAATCGTTTTTGACTGCTTTCTTGGCGGCAGCTTTTTTTGCTGGAGCCTTTTTGGCAGGAGCAGCCTTCTTGGCTGGGGCGGCTTTCTTAGCAGGAGCAGCTTTCTTGGGAGCGGCAGCTTTTTTGGCAGGAGCGGCTTTTTTCGCTACTGTTTTCTTGGCAGCCTTCTTTGCGGTTTTCTTGGCGCTCTTGGCGACTTTCTTAGCCGCTTTCTTGGCTACCTTTGCAGGAGCCTTTTTGGCGGGGGCGGGCTTTACTGCCTTGGTGGCTGCCTTCTTGGGAGCGGCCTTCTTGGCAGGAGCTTTGGTAGCGGCTTTTTTAGCCGGGGCTTTCTTCGCGGGCTTGGCCGCGGCCTTCTTCGCTGTTTTTTTTGCAGCCATGGTCTTGTGTCGTTGGAGTTCGCGTTCGATGTTGGTTTTCTCATCCGGTGTTAGGTTGCCGGCGGAGAGTATTGCGAGGAGCGCCTCACCGAGCCGTCCTCCAAAAGCGTTTGTTACAAAATCCTGGGTGGCCTTTTGAACGATCACCTCCTGCGAGAACGCCGCTTCATAAACGTGCGCCCGCCCTACCCGTTTGCGCTTCACCAGACTTTTGCGCTCCAGGTTCTGCATGACCGAGAGGACGGTGGTGTAAGCGCGTTCCTTTCCATCGGGTAGTGTCTCATGCACTTCCGCAACGGTGGACGGCCCTCCCTGCCACAAGACCGATAGGGCTTGCAGCTCAAGATTGGATGGGTGGGTGGGCCGTGCCATGAGAGTTAGACTCTTTGCTATTGACGATAAAACTAGTAGTTTGGCTATGCGTCAAGTTGAAACATGTTGATTTTTAATCTTATTTAAACAATCAGCGTTTTTCTAACTAAAGTTACCGGCGTTTCCGAAATGGTTATTTCTTATCCGGCGTCTGAAGGATATCGGGTCTGACAATATTAGTATCTATTTTGTTCAATGCGCTCCAGAACTCGTCATCTGATGGATGGCCATTGAAGAGAACTTTTCCTTCCGGGGAAAGGAGGATCATGGTGGGCATGCTCTGGATGCGAAGTTTCTGATAGAGTGAATCCTCCTTGAGGTCCACGGCCCATGCTCCGGGAGGATTGGTGCCGAGAGGAAGGAGTGCGGCGCGGGCATCCGTGACCATTTTCCCTTCGGAGTCTGGAATAACAGAAAGGACGGCGATGCCGGAGGACTCGAGCTTTTTCGCCGTGGTGATGAGATCAGGCATGCTGTCCGTGCATTCCTGATTTGATGGGGACCAGAAGTGAATGACGAGTGCTTTCCGGTCCTTCACGAGGGCACCGAGGACGATGGCATTTCCACTGCCCTGCAAGGGAACAAGGCGGGTGGCGGGATCAATCTTCACGGTGCTCATGGCATCCTCCAGCCGCATGCGCTCGATGTGGGTGGCGAATGCGGCACCCTGCCGCGGGCTGAGCCAGAATGCTTCCGTGATGTGCTGCTTGAATCCGGCCTTATCCCCTTTCTTCATGCAGGCAATGGCCTGCACGTATTCCACGACCGCCAGCCAATCCTCCTGCACGCTGAAGATCTCCGAGTCCGCGACTTTGAAGGTATCCTTTTTTGCGAGGAACTGGGGGAGCAGGGCGGCGATGGCATCGTCTTCACTGCGATCCACATGATAGAGAAAGGTGGCTTCCAGGATGACCTGCTCATTGATGCCCTGCTTGCGGGCTTCTGCTACTGCTGCATTGAATGCCTGATCGGACTCGCGCTCGGAGAGGAGGCTCTCCAGGGCATCCGCCTTTGGGCTGGGTGCGGAGGATGCTCCAGCGAAGGGTGCGGCAGCGGGTGGCTGTGCATGTGCGATGCTGGCGGCGAGCAGGACGGCGGCGAGGGCGGCACGCATTTTTTCTGGGTGAGAAAGGAGAGAGTGCTGCCGGGGTGTGGTGGCTCCGGCAGCGGGGAGTGGGTTTTTATGAAATGAATGCTCAGTGGGCCGGGATGACCATTTTTTTACCTAGCACGACCACGTCTGAAGTCATGTTGTTGGCAGCCTTGATGGATGCGACGGGCACGGCGTATTTCTTGCTGATGCTCCATAGGGAATCACCCTTGGCTACTACGTGGACTTTGGCTCCACCAGAGGCAGTGGCGGGTGCAGCAGGGGCTGTGCGTGCAGAGGGAGCAGTGCGTCGTGCAGCCGAAGCGGTGCGTGGTGCGGCGGGTGCAGGCATGTTTACTTCCGGAGCAGGGGTGGTGCCTGTGCTTTCCTCATACGCTGCGGGGGTATCGTAAACGGGATTCGATGGAGCCGCGGCCTGATAGTTTCCACCGTCTGCCTGACCGCCATCGGCCACGCCATAGGGATTGGAGGTATCGTATTCGTCAGCGGGCTTGCTGGCACATGAGGCGAAGGTAACAGCAACCACGGAGGCTGCGAGCATGCGGAGCGTTGTCATTGGATCGGTATATAGATAGTGGAGTGAAAAATGGAAAGAACGTAACTGTAGGTTTTTCATGAAAACGCATGCAGCCAATCGCCGCATGCAGCGTCACTCACGCGAGGGATTGTTCAACGAATGAAACGGAAAAAAGCAGCGAGTGTTTCTTCGGTGTGTTGCGCGAGATGTTCCAGGCTTTCATTGCGAATGTCTGCGATGCGTTGCGCGGTGTGCATGGCGTAAGCGGGTTCGTTGCGCTTGCCGCGATGGGGCTCCGGCGCGAGGTAGGGAGCATCTGTCTCGATGAGGAATGTTCCTGAGGGACATTGCACGACGGTATCCCGCACCTGTTGGGCATTCTTGAAGGTGGCCACACCGCCGAATGATAGGATGCCGCCCAACTCGATCACGCGCCGGGCATTTTCCCAGGTGCCGATGTAGCAGTGAAAAAGCGCGCGGACTTTTTGGTGATAGTTTGCATAGATGGCGAGCGCGTCTTCAAGGGAGGCGGTGCCGGACTGATCCCGCGTGTGGATGACGATGTTGAGTCCGGCTTTTTCCGCGAGTTGAAAATGCTGTTGGAGAAGGTGCCGTTGGCGCTCGCGAAAGGCTTCCTCCTGCCAGCCATCAGGAGCCGGGTGATAGTAATCGAGGCCGGTCTCCCCAATGGCACACACGCGTGGATCCGCAGTGAAGGCTGCCAGTTGCTCCACGGCGCCGCACGGTGCGTGGTGGACATCGCAGGGATGGATGCCGATGCAGGCGTAAACGGCGGGATGACTGGCGATTTCCAAATTTGCCGGAACATCCTCGAGTGATGTGGCGAGGGTGATGAGGCGCGTGACGCCTGCTGCTTCTGCGCGGGCGATGAGATCCGGGACTTCCTCTGTGGAAAAACGATGGGAAGCGAGATGGCAGTGACAATCGGTCAGCATGGTGGAAATCAATCAGCGGTTGAGCGCGGCGAGTAGGGCAGAGACTTTGGTGAAATCCTTGACGCCGGGGGAGTTCTCCGCACCGGATGCCACATCGAGTGCGGCGGGCTTTACATGGGCTGCGGCCTCACCTGCATTCTCAGGGACGATGCCGCCTGCGAGGATGATGGGAAGCTGTGGATGCTGCTCACGGAAATGAGTGGCCACTTCCCAATCAAACACTTCTCCCGTGCCGCCATAGACACCGGGTGCGTGGGCATCCAACAGAATGGCGCGTGCGCCAAACTCTGCTGCCTTGGCCAGATCCTCACGTGTCTTTACGCCGATGGCCTTGATGAATGGCACGCCTGCTTCGCGGAAAGGTGCGGCATCGGCGGGTGTTTCATCGCCATGGAGCTGCACGAGATCAAGCAGTCCTTCACGCACGAGGCGGAGGGGCAGCGATGGGTCTTCATTCACAAACACGCCCACCCGCAGGATTTTCCCGGCGAGTGCCGCCAACCAGGTGGCGTCTTCCGGTGCGAGATAGCGTTTCGAGCGGGGCCAGAAATTCACCCCCAGTGCGGGCACGCCATGGGCGATGAGTTTCTCCGCATCACTGCGCAGGGTGACGCCGCAGATCTTCAAGGAGACGGCGGTAGGATTTAGAAAGGATTCAAGAAGACTCACGCGGGAAATCTAGAGGGAAATCGCGCGTTGGAAACCCGGAACTTAAATGCTTCTTGACGCGATGCGCCATCGTTTCTGTGCTGCATGGATAGCGGGAAAGTTTTTTCCCCTGCATTTTCAAACCCACGCCTCCATGTCAGACACATCCCGTCCCGATCCTGGCTTCATTCACAGTGACGCATTCCTTCATGGCCTGATGAAGCGCCAGCTACGGCTCTCCATCATCTGTGGCGCATCCTTCATGTTGGTGCTGCTGGGCCTACCGCTGGCGAATTACCTGGCACCGGCCTTCATGGCGCAGCGGGTGGGTGGTTTTACGCTGAGTTGGCTGGTGCTGGGCGTATTGTTTTTCCCGTATGTGTGGATCATTTCAAAAATCTTCATCACCCGCTCCATGGCGCTGGAGGATGATGAGGTGAAACGGGCAGTGGCAGCGGAGAATTCAAAAATCTAACATTTCAACCGTCATGCACTTTTCCGATATCAATCCCTGGATTCTCACTCTGGCGGGCATCACCGTCATCGCCACCCTGCTGATGGGCTTCCGCTCTGCCAAGTCTTCCAAATCCGCTTCAGACTTTTTCGTGGCTGGCCGTTCCGTCTCGGTCGGCTGGAATGCCTCTGCCATCTCCGGTGAATATCTGAGTGCTGCGAGTTTTATGGGCATCGCCGGGATGGTGATGTCTGTAGGCTACGATGCCTTGTGGTATCCCGTTTGTTATGCATGCGGCTATTTGTTTTTGCTGTTGTTCATCGCAGGGCCGCTGCGGCGTTTCGGTGCCTACACGATTCCAGATTTTGCGGAAGGGCGCTATGATTCGCCGTTGTTCCGGAAGATCGCCGTGTGCTTTGTATTGTTCATCGGTTTTTTCTATACCATGCCACAGATGAAGGGCGCAGGCACGACGCTGGCTTACATCTTTCCCGGCCTGCCCTATTGGGTCGGCGTGGCGGTGGTAGGAGGAGTCATCACCCTGAATGTGGCGCTGGGTGGCATGAAGGGCATCACCCTCGTGCAGGCGGTGCAGTATTGGATCAAAATGTTTGCGATCTCCGTGCCGATCTTTGTGCTGATGTTCGTCTATGGAGGATATGGCAAAAATCTATCACTCAATCATTCGGCTGCAGATGGTGCTGTTCCACCCGCCATTGAGCAAACCATCGGCTCAGGAAATGCGATCCGTCATCCGCTGCCGCAAAAAGCTCCCAAGGATGAGGCATGGATTTCACCCTTCGGTCCGCTGACCACCAAGGCTGCCAAAGCTGCCGGATTGAGCCCGGAGGAAACACGCCCGCTTTCCCTGCTCTATACCTTCTCGCTGATCGTGGCACTCGTTTGCGGAACGGCAGGACTTCCCCACATTCTTGTCCGCTTTTACACGAATCCAGATGGCGTGGCGGCGAAGAAGACGACCATGTGGGTGATGATTCTCATCGGTGTTTTCTATGTATTCCCGCCGGTGTTCGGCGTGATCGGGAGGAATTTTCTGCCGGAGCTGTATGCTGCGTCCGGATCGAAAGGGCCGGACAAGGTGGTGCTGGAACTGCCGACCTTGATTCGTGAAAAATATGGCGTGCTGGGCTCCATCCTCAGCGGCATCACCTGTGCCGGAGCATTTGCTGCCTTCATGAGTACCTTCTCCGGGCTGCTCGTTTCCATGACGAGTGCGCTGGCCCACGATGTCTATGGCCGTATGCTCAAGCCTTCCGCCACGCCGGAAGAGCGGATGAAAATGTTCAAGTGGTGTGCGGTTCTGGTAGGTGGTATTTCCGTGCTGCTGGGCTCCCTGGTTGAACCATTGGAGATCAACTTCATGGTGGGGCAGGCGTTTGCCATCGCTGCCGCAAGTTACTTCCCCTTGCTCTTCATGAGCGTCTGGTGGCGCAACATGACGATGAAAGGTGCCGCTACGGGCATGCTCACCGGTGGCCTGTGTGCGTTGATTTCCGCCGCCGTTGTAAACGTGAGTACGCTGGCTCTGGATAAAGGACCGATGGGGAAGGTCTTCTCCAGTTTTGCGGGGATCAATGATTTCTGGAAAGCGCATCCACTGCTCCGGATCCTCGCAGAGCAGCCAGCCATCTGGGCGGTGCCCTTGGCCGTAGCCCTGATGTTCATCATTTCAAAGGCCACCCGCAAGACGGTGCCAGCGGATGCCCGCATGAAGATGCTGGTCCTTCACGCGCCTGAAGCTCTCGGCTTAAAGCAGGAGTATATTCAGGAGCAGCAGGGCCCTGCGCATTGATAGGGATTCAGTGCCAAGCAGCTAAATTGAACGGCGGATCTCTAAGCTGACTCAACTCATGGTGTTCCAGCGCAAGGTGCGGCTAGAGGTGTCAGCTGATAAGGATTTTGATGACCTGACGATCGATTTCAAAATAGGGAATGAGATCATGATGCGGCACACCTTTGAAATCAAAGGTCGGTTTGATCTCATCCAGATTGAAAGGCAGTTCGCTCATTTACCCGGTAGCGTGGAGCGGTGGTTTCAGAAGTTGGTTTCTGGAATTGGATGCTATGAGCCGCTTTTGCTGATCCGATGTACAGGCTATCCTCAGGCCATCGCGGCATTTTACCGAGGGGTGGATCGGGATGGACAGAGTCGAATCCTATTTCATGCCGAACGGAAGGGGGGGATCGGATCCTTTTTATGTCTGATCCCCGAGTCTGATTATGTGGATGCCGAGGCCAAAATTTTGGATGCGGCAGGGTTTTGAAAAACGGGTTGTGGCTGCCGCCCCATTCACTCCATCTCCGGCAGGGGAATGTAGCCGCTTTCCCGCAGGACATTAGGCTTCTTCCTAGCAAGCAGCAGCCAGCATTCACGCGCGGTGCCTATCAGAATGATGGCAACGAAGATGAGGAAGGTGGCGGTGACGACAATATCCAGCTTCGCATTGAAGAGTGCGGATTCTGCGGTTTTGAGTGCTTTTCCTTCCAGCCCATTTGCGATCTTTGCTTCCAGTGTCCGCACCGCCGGGACGAATCCAGCGGCCGCAGGGGAAAACAATTTCATCCAGCCCGCCATGAAGGTGACGGTGGTAAGAAAGAGCATGGGCACCACCGTGACCCAGCAGTAGCGCGCTTTCCCCATCTTGATCAGCAGCGTGGTGCCGAAGCAGAAGGCGATGACCGCCAGCAACTGATTGGAAATGCCGAAGATCGGCCACAAGCTTTTAGCGATGCCTTCCGGGTCATGAGCACCCTGATAGAGAAAAAATCCCCATGCTCCCACCAGCAGTCCGGTGGCGGTGATATTTCCCCACCATGATCCGGTGTCCTTCAGCCTCGGGTGAATCTCGCCCAGCAGATCCTGAAGAATGAAGCGGCCCACCCGCGTGCCTGCATCCAGCGTGGTGAGAATGAACAGCGCCTCGAACATGATGGCGAAGTGATACCAAAGCGAGAGGGCGGTATTGCCGGGGATCACCTTCGCAAACATGTGCGCCATGCCGACGGCGAAGGTGGGTGCGCCGCCGATTTTCCCAATCATGTTCGGCTCGCCCAGATCACTGGCCAGCTTCTGCATCTCTCCCAGTGTCACGGCGTATTGCGGGCCATAGGAATTGATTTTCGCGATTTGGGCGGTGACGGCCACGGTGTCGCTCGCATTGATGGGGGAGTTGATGGCGAAGTATTGGCCCGGTGCCAGCGCGCAGGCGGCGATGATGGCCATCAGGGAAACGAGCATTTCCACCACCATGGAGCCGTAGCCGATCATGCGGATGTCCTTTTCGCGGCCCAGCAGCTTGGGCGTGGTGCCGGAGGCGATCAAGGCATGGAATCCACTCACCGCACCGCAGGCGATGGTGATGCAGACAAAGGGAAATGCCGGGCCGGGAACCACAAATCCGCCGCCCTTGATGAAGGGAGTGAGTGCAGGCATTTGCAATGGCGGGGCGAGCATCACGATGAATACCGCCAGCACGGCCACCGCTCCCAGCTTGAGGAAGGTGCTGAGGTAATCGCGGGGAGCTAACAAAATCCAGACCGGCAGAACGGAAGCGGCGAATCCGTAAATCATGATCGCCCATGCCAGTGTGGGAGCATCCAGCGTGAGGGCAGCGCTCCATGACGGAGGCAGATATTTCCCACCCACCACGGCTGCGAGCAGGCCCAGCACCCCGAAGGCGGAGGCCACGCCCACGCTCACCTTTCCGCTTTTGATCGCCAGCCCCATGATCATCGCCAGCGGGATGGTGGCCGCGATGGTGAAGAGTCCCCATGGGCTTTCCGCCAGAGCCTTCACCACCACCAGACCCAGAACGGCCAGCAGGATGGTCATGATGGCCAGCAGACTGATGAGCGCCACGAAGCCGATGAAAGGATTCATTTCCTCCTTCAGCATCTGGCCGAGGGATTTTCCATCACGGCGCATGGAGGCAAAAAGGATCACCGCATCATGCACGCCACCTCCGAGGGTGGCACCTATCAGAATCCACAGCATTCCTGGCAGGTAGCCGAATTGTGCTGCCAGCACCGGCCCTACGAGTGGCCCCGGCCCGGCGATGGCGGCAAAGTGGTGGCCGAAGACGACCCACTTGTTCGTCGGGATGAAATCCTTGCCATCATCCTTGGTCACGGCAGCAGGTGCGCGGAGGTCATCCACCGTCAGCACTTTGGCGCACAGCCACGCGGAGTAGAAGCGGTAGGCCACGGAGAAGGTGCAGACGCCCGCCACTACCAGCCAGAGAGCGTTCACATGTTCGCCACGTTGCAGGGCGGCTACCAGCACGGCGGCCACACCCAGAAGTGAAACTGAAATCCAGAGCAAAATGCGCAACGCACGATTCATGGGGCCCGTTCAGCCTGATTTGAACACCTGCGTCCAGAAGGAAACGCGGTGCCGCAGGGTGTCCTGGTCCTCTAATTCAAGTTGAAACTTGGCAGCCCACCCGGCAGGGCTTCTCATTGCCTCCATGGACACCATCCGCATCCGCGGCGCGCGGCAGCATAATCTGAAGGATATCGATGTGGATATTCCGAAGGGCAAGCTGGTGGTGATCACCGGCCCCAGCGGCTCCGGCAAATCCTCGCTGGCGTTTCACACGCTGTATGCGGAAGGTCAGCGGCGCTATGTGGAATCGCTCTCCGTCTATGCGCGGCAATTTCTGGACCAACTGGAAAAGCCGGATGTGGATTCCATTACAGGGCTCAGCCCGGCGATTGCCATCGAGCAGCGTGGCGGTGGGCTGAATCCGCGCTCCACCGTGGCGACTGCCACGGAAATTTACGACTACCTGCGGGTGTTGTGGGCGGCGGCAGGCATTCCCCACGATCCGGAAACGGGTGAACGGCTGCAGCGGATGAGCGCGGTGGATATTGTGAATGTCCTCGTGGCGCTGGATGAGGGATCCAAGGTGGTGCTGCTGGCTCCGCTGCCACCGGAGGAATTTTCCGATCCGGAACGGTTATTGGGAGATCTCCAGCGGCAGGGATACATTCGCGTGCGACTGGATGGCGAGGTTTTGGAAATCGAGGAGGCTGCTGCCAGTTGGCCGCAGGACCCGACATCAGTGGAAATCGTGGTGGACCGTTTCGTTGTTAGACCTGGCGTCGAGTCGCGTCTGGCGGATTCGGTCGAGACGGCGTTGCGGCTCTGCGGGGCAGAGGCACGGGCGGCCATTCAGGACCCTGGCGCGGATCACTGGCGGGATCTTTCTTTCCAAACTTCCTATCGAAATCCGCGCACCGGCTTCGTGATGGGTGAGCTTTCACCGAAACATTTTTCATTCAATTCCCACCTCGGGGCGTGCGAGGCGTGTGAAGGTCTGGGCACGGAAATGTTCTGTGATCCTGCCCTGCTGGGAGATGTGCCGGACGTTGAAAAAGCGGCGGAGCAGACGCTCAAGAAATTCCGCGAGACTCACTCGGAACTCACCCGGCGGAAACTGGCTCCTCTGATGGCGCATCGCCCCTGCCGCGTATGCGGTGGCAAGCGCCTGAAACAGGAATGGCTCTCCGTGAAGATCGCGGGGAACGAAGGGGAGTGGCTGGGCATTCAGGATTTCTGCGGGCTGGATGTGGCGGCGGCCTCACAATGGATAGACGGATTCCAGCCGGATCCGGCGAAGGCTCAGATTTGCCAACGACTGGCCAAGGACATCAGCTCGCGGCTCTCCTTTCTGGTAGAGGTGGGCCTGGATTATCTCACGCTGGATCGTACCAGTGGCACGCTTTCCGGTGGGGAGGCCCAGCGCATCCGGCTGGCCACCCAATTGGGAGCCGGATTGAGCGGTGTGCTGTATGTGCTGGATGAGCCCAGCATCGGCCTGCATGCGGCGGATACGGCACGTTTGATAGGAGCGCTGCTGCGGCTGCGCGATTTGGGAAACACGGTGGTGGTGGTGGAGCATGATGAGGAGATCATCCGTGCGGCGGACCACCTGATCGATGTAGGACCGGGTGCCGGTGCGGCGGGAGGAACCATTCTCGGGTTTGGCCCGCCAGCGGAGGTGACATCGCCCACCGGGCAGTGGCTACAGAAAAAAGATTACACGGTTTCCAAACACCCGGTGAAGGCTGCGAAGGATCACCTGGTCATCCGGAATGCGCGTGAACACAACCTGAGGAATCTCGATGTTTCCATCCCGCTCGGGCGGCTGGTCTGTCTATCAGGTCCATCCGGCAGTGGGAAATCCACGCTGGCAGATGATATTCTGCGGCGGGCATTGGCGCGTCATTTTCACAACTCCGGTGAAGTGCCTGGTGCACACGATGCCATCGAGGGGCTGGAGCATATTGAGAAATGTGTGGTGGCGGACCAGTCACCGATTGGCCGCAGCCCGCGCTCCAATCCCGCGACGTTCACCGGAGCTTTTGATCTCATCCGCGATCTTTTCACGAAGTTGCCGCTATCAAAGCAGCGCGGTTATGGTCCGGGGCGTTTCAGCTTCAATGCGGCGGGTGGCCGCTGTGAGCGATGCCAGGGAAATGGCCGGCTCAAGATCGAGATGCACTTCCTGCCCGATGCGTGGGTGCCATGCCCGGCGTGTGCTGGCAGGCGCTTCAATCGTGAAACGCTGGAAGTCACCTTCAAGGGGAAGTCCATCTCAGACATCCTCGCCCTGTCCGTCAGCGAGGCGAAAACATTCTTCCGCCCCATCCCGAAACTCCACCGCATCCTCGAAGTTCTGGAAGATCTGGGCCTGGGTTACCTCCAGTTAGGCCAACCCGCGAATACTCTATCAGGGGGAGAAGCTCAGCGTCTCAAGCTGGCGGTGGAACTCGCCCGCCCACAGGCACCGCATACCTTGTATCTTTTCGATGAGCCCACCACCGGTCTCCATTTTGGCGACGTGGAACGATTGCTCCATGCCTTCATGCATCTGCGGGATGCGGGACACAGTGTTCTGGTGGTGGAGCACCATCTGGATGTCATCGCAGCGGCGGACTGGGTGATTGAACTGGGGCCCGGCGGAGGCGTGCATGGCGGCACCCTCGTAGCGGAAGGTCCACCGGAGAAGATCAGGAAAAACAAAAAATCCCCCACGGGGCAAGCATTGGCGAGGAGATAGGACCACCGCACTTTTCCTCATGCCTTCCATGCATGGGAACACTGCACCACCGCTGTGCATGCTGGCACTCTGGCACGCGGGTGGCTAGGAGGGGCACGAATCATGTTCCACTACTTTGCTACCCTAGGCACTGCCAAACGAGTTCTGTGGTGCTACCTCGTGTGGTATCTTTGTCTGGTATCGTTTTATTTCGATGCCTCACTGGTGCTGTGGGCTTCTTCAGTGGGGATGAGTGCCATCATCGGCACGGCCTTGCTCCTGAGCACCACAAAGAAAGGCAGCCGCCCGGATGGCTGGACGGTATTCCGGCTTTTTCTCATGCCCTTTTGTGTTTCCAGCTATTCGGCATTGATCAAGGGGAAGGGCTTCATCCTCATTTTTCCTCCCATCCTGAAACAAAATCTCACGGCATTTTTCTGCATCTTCGTTTTCCTGGTGATCACGAACACCTTGTCGATTGTCTCCCTGCGGGTTAGAAGGGCACAGTGAACATTGTCGATCTCATCGCGGAACGTGCTGTGGCAGAGCGCCCTGCCATCATGGCGGAGGCTGTGAGTCTGACGTTCGGTGAGCTGCTCGATCGTGCCGGAAAGGCCGCGGAGTGGCTGAAAGCGCAGCCTGGATTTCTCCGGCCCGGTATCACTCCGCGCGTAGGCCTGGCTTGTGCGAATGGGGTGGATTACATTGTGCTGGCGCTGGGGATTTTAAAGGCAGGGGGTTGTCTGGTCCCTCTGGCGGAGGAGCTGACTCAGGCGGAACGGCAGGAACTGATCGGCCGCACGTCCCTGCATGGTGTGATTTCCGAGGAAGGGCATGGGCCGGTATGGTCTGCGCTGGAGCAGGAGGGTTTTGAAAATGAGGCGGAGTTTTCCGCGCTGGATCCGGCATTCATCCGCTTCAGTTCCGGCACCACCGGGCGCAGCAAGGGTGTGATCCTGAGCCACCGGAAACTGCGCGAGCGCATCACGGCGGCGAATGCGGCGCTGGAGATCGGCCCGGAGGACCGTGTGCTGTGGATGCTGCCCATGGCCCACCACTTCGCCGTTTCTATCATTCTCTATCTCTATCATGGAGCGTGCACGGTGCTGGGGGATTCCCATCTGGCCACGGACGTGCTGGCGCTGGCGGAAAAAACCCGCTCCACCGTGATCTATGGTTCGCCGTTTCATCATTCCCTGCTGGCAGCGGATACCAGTGGTTACGCTTGGGACAGTCTGCGTCTCGCCGTGAGTACGGCCGCACCGCTGCCTCTGGCCACGGCGGAGAATTTCAAAAAGCGCTTCTCAAAGCCCCTCGTGCAGGGCCTCGGCATCATTGAGATCGGCCTGCCGCTGCTCAATACCGGCGGGGCAGGGGATTCTCCAGAGTCTGTCGGCAGGCCCTTGCCGGCCTTTGATGTGGAACTGCGCGATGAAGAAGGCCTGCCGGTCTCCATCGGGAAAATCGGCGAGTTGTGGATCAAGGGGCCGGGCATGTTCGATGCATATCTTTCCCCCTGGCAGGCGCTGGAGGAGGTGTGCGTGGATGGCTGGTTCGCCACGGGAGATCTGGCGGCTACGGATGCCGCAGGCCGCGTCTATTTGAAAGGGCGGAAAAAAAGTGTTCTCAATATCAGCGGCATGAAGGTCTTCCCGGAGGAGATCGAGGCCGTGCTCAATGGCCACCCCGCCGTGAAACGCTCCCGCGCCTACGGCATGGATCACGCCGTCTTCGGCACCGTACCCATCGCAGAGGCCATTCTCCATGAAGAAGCCACCATCACCCCGCGTGAACTCATCATCTGGTGCAGGCAAGCCCTCTCTGCCTTTAAGGTTCCTGTTAGAATCAAGTTTGTCTCATCCCTCCCCCTCACCGCCAGTGGCAAGATCCGGCGGGTGTGAGGCCTGTGACTGGGAGAAAGAAAAGAGATGGGACCACGGATTTCACGAATTACACGGATTGGCAGAGTTTTGAATTTTCTCTTTAATCCGTAAATTTGTGAAATCCGTGGTTTAAAATCTTATTCGCCCGATTCGTTTGGATTCGCGGTGCCTTTTAAAAGACGGACAGCTCTCAGCCTTCCGCAGCTTTTGCCACGCGCAGGAGCATGGCCTCGCCCATATGGGGGCCCAGGATCTGGAGACCTACGGGCAGGGCGGTGCCGCCATCCCAGTCGGTGGTGCCGCAGGGGACGGAGATGCCGGGGATGCCTGCGAGGTTTGCGGAGATGGTGAAAATATCGGATAGATATTCCTGGATGGGGTCTGCCCCGGCAGTGCCCAGGCGGCGGGCGGGGGTGGGTGCCACTGGAGTGAGAATGGCGTCCACTTTTTCAAATGCCTTCTCAAAGTCCTGGCGGATGAGCGTGCGGACCTTCTGCGCCTGGGAGTAGTAAGCATCGTAGTAGCCGGAGGAGAGCACGTAGGTGCCCAGGATGATGCGGCGTTTCACTTCCGCACCGAATCCTTCCTCGCGGGATTTTTTATAGAGATCCTCGATTCCGGCAGGGTTTGCGGCGCGGTGGCCGTAGCGGATGCCATCGAAGCGGGAGAGATTCGAGGAGGCCTCCGCAGGAGCAATCACGTAGTAGGTGGCCACGGCGTATTCCGTGTGGGGTAGGGAAATTTCCACCAGCTCTGCACCCTGTGCCTCCAGCGCCTTGGCGGCTTTTTCCACATTCGCACGCACGCCCGGATCGATCCCTTCACCGAAGTATTCCTTGGGCAGCCCCAGTTTCAGCCCCTTCACGCCGTCATTCAGTGTGGCCAGGTAGTCCGGCACGGGCACATCCAGAGAGGTGGAGTCCAGCGGATCGTAGCCCGCGATGTGCTGGAGCAGCAGCGCCGCATCCTCCACCGTGCGGGTGAAGGTGCCGATCTGGTCCAGAGAGGAGGCGAAGGCGACCAGCCCGTAGCGGGAAACGCGCCCGTAGGAGGGCTTTAGCCCCACCACACCGCAGTGGGAGGCGGGCTGGCGGATGGAGCCGCCGGTATCAGAACCCAGCGCGGCAAAGGCGGTCTCATCCGCCACGGCAGCAGCAGAGCCACCGGAGGAGCCGCCGGGGATGCGGTCCTGGTCCGCAGGGTTCCGGGTTTTCCCCAGAGCGGAATTTTCCGTGGAGGAGCCCATGGCGAATTCATCCATGTTCATGCGGCCAAAGGGCAGTGCCCCGGCCTCGCGCAGCTTGCGGATGACGGTGGCATCGTAGGGAGCCACGTAGTTTTCCAAAAACTTCGAGCCGCAGGTGCAGGGTTGGTCCAGCACGTTCATGTTATCCTTGATGGCGATGGGTACTCCGCCTAGCGGACGGGTGAGATCCGCGTTCTGGGCCTCCGCCAGTCCGGCATCGAGATCGTGGGAAAGATACGCGCCTGTCTGGCCGTCCCGCTCGGAGATCTGGGCGGAAAGGGCGAGGAGCGTGGCCGTGGGCGTGGTTTCTCCCGAAAGGAATTGCTGGCGCAGCGTGGTGATGGACATGGCGAAAAGGGAAAATGGGTGGCGGTGAATCTCGGTTCAGGCGTCGGTGACGACTTTCGGGACGCGGATCTGCCCTTGGGCCTGATCCGGCGCATTTCTCAGCAGGCCTTCCGGTGGCAGACTCTCGTGCGGCGTGTCATCCCGCATCCGCCCGAAGACCGGCTGGCTTTCCTCGATGCCGGAAACATCTACGCGGGAAAGCGTTTCCACGTGCTCCAGAATGCGGTCTAGCTGGGGCTGGAAGACGGCTACCTCTTCATCGCTCAATTCCAGACGGGCTAGATTGGCGACGTAGCGGACATTGATGTGGCTCTGCGACATGGCGGGAGACTCAGGAAACGACGCTGAATTTCCAAGTGCCAATTGAGTCTCTGCAGAAAGATGAAATTATTTTTCGAAATCTTTGAACGTTTGAAAAAGTTGAAGGTCTGAACTCCATGAAAGCCGCAGGTAACTGCACTTTCAAAATGTAAGGGTGTAACACAGTTAAAGTTGTCTGCCGGACTCCCATGGGTGTGGGTGAAACGTAGATGATCTTACGGCCGCTTGGGGAGGGACCCCCGAGCGGCCTTTTTTTCGGAAAAATCCCCTCCCGCAGTGACTTACTGCGCCTGGAGTTCCTCGATGCGCTGCTGGGTCTGTGCTTCCTTCTCCGGCTGCATGGCCTTTGCGTAGGCTTTTTTCAGGCCGCGCAGGGCGTTCATGTCATTGGGGAAAGCGCGCAGGGCTTCCTCGTAGGCCTCCACTGCCTCTGCGGGTTTGTGCTGAGTGAGGTAAAAATCCCCCACGCGGATGGCCATTGGCATGAGCACCACGGGGGGCAGCAGCAGATTGGAGGGGCGCTGGCGGTCCGTGGCGGAGCGGAACCAATTGTAGGCTGTGCCCCGGTTTTCCTCCGGCCCCTGCAGGGAAAGGCGGCCCCGCATATCGCTGGCGATCACCTCCATGGCGCGGAAGGCGCGGTTCCATGCGGAGCGCTCTCCCAGGGCATTTGCGGCTTTTTGGAGTTGGGCCATGGATTCCCCGTGCTGGCCTAGGATGGTGATGGTATCGCGGGCCTTTTCCGTTTCCCCGGCATCCAGCAGGCGCTGGGCCTCCAAGGCGATGCGGAGGCCATCGATCCACCAATAGGAAAGGGATTTTTCCCGGTAGGTGCGTGTTTCCTCCGGCGTGGGCAGAGATGCCAGCGCCCCTGCCGCCACGTGCTCGATGCCCCGGCGCATGAGGATGCGGGCGGGCAGTGTCTTGGCCTCCCACATCAGCAGGCGTGCCCCGGGCGAGCCCATGCGGTCTGCCGGGATGGCGGTGTTTGCCAACCGCTTGGCGGAGGCCACGGCATTGTCGAAATCGCCTTTGGAAACCATGGCCACGATGCGATAGCTCTCACCCCGCACCAGTTCCGGACAATCCGCGATGGTCACGCCGTTCTCCTTCATCCACTTGGCATAAAGGGTGGAGGCCCGGCCAAAGGCGGAGGCTGCCTTTCCATGATTCCCGCAGCGCCATTCATAGTGCCCCAGCAGGTGATGGTAAGGAGCATAGGAGGGGACCATTTGGGTGAGCTTGCGCACCATTTCCAGTGAGCCGGAAAGGTCGGGAGCCTCGGCACGGATGGTGAGCAGGGCATTGAGCGGCAGCGGGCTCTCCGGGTATTTGTGAATCAGCGCCAACAGGATGGTCTCCGCCTTTTCCTGATCTGGTGTGGCGCTGCCCATCTCATCATAGCCGCCCCGCGTGAAGAGAGCCTGGAAGATGGCTGCCTGCATTTCATTGGGGAATTTCTCCGCCACCTTGCGGAACGCTTCCCCGGAGGCAGCCGGGCCGCCCTCGATGTATTTGATCAGTCCGTAGGCATAGCCGCGCTCCAGCTCCGTGCCTTTTCCTTCCTCGATGAGGTGGAGCAGCCGGTCCGTGGCGGCATTCCGCGCCGGTCCTGTTTCAGGAGAAGGTGCCAGCAGGGAAACGACCATCCCCCAGTGGGCCAGCAGGCACTCCGGGTCTTCCCGCATGGCGGCTGCGAAGTGGCGGCTGGCTTGAAATTCCCAGCCTCCGTTCAAATCATTCATCCCCTGCAGGACGTGCTGCTGCGCCTTGTCCGAGGAGGCGGAGACCGCCATCACGATGCCACCGGGGAAGGGTGCCAGCGCAGGCTCAGCCAAGGCCTTTACCGGCGCGGGAATCGCTGCCTCCACCTCGGGCAGGGCATTCTGGGCGTGTGCCACCAGACAGCTTGCGAGCAACCCAGCCAACCATTGCATTCTCATGCCCGCAAACATGGCCGCGCAACCTTGAGGACTCCAAGCAAAATGACGCTGGCAAGTTCCCTGCCGGGATGGCTAGTCTCCCGCTCATGAAGCTAGGTGTCATCGGCTGTGGGAAAATGGGAACGGCGCTGGTCCAGGGAGCGATCCGTGCGGGAGCCGTGCAGCCCTCACAGGTCATCGGATGCGCCCTTTCCCAACATTCGCGGGATGCCTTCGCGAAAGCCACCGGCGCCACTGCCACTGCAGATCTGGCGGAAGTGGCCTCCATTTCCGATGTGCTGCTCCTTTGCACCAAGCCTAACGATATTACCAAGGTCATCGCTCAGGCGGCCACTGCCGCACCCGATGCGGAAAAGCTGCTCATTTCCGTAGCTGCCGGACTCACTCTGGAAACGCTGGAAATAGCCGCGCCCGCTGGATTCCGCGTGATCCGCTGCATGCCCAACACGCCCTCCCTCGTAGGAAAAGGTGCTGCAGGTTTCTGTCTGGGCACCCGCGCAACCGCTGCCGATGCACAGATCGCCACCACGCTCCTCGGTTCCGTAGGCCTCGCCGTTCAGGTGCCGGAAAAACTGATGGATGCCGTCACCGGCCTTTCCGGCAGTGGTCCTGCCTACATTTATTTGGTGATCGAAGCTCTGGCGGATGGCGGCGTGCGCAATGGCCTGCCCCGTGCCGATGCCCTCCGCCTGGCCGCCCAGACGGTGCAGGGCGCAGCAGCCATGGTGCTGGAGACAGGAGAACATCCCGGCGTTCTCAAGGATGCCGTCACCTCTCCCGGCGGCACCACCATCGCCGGTATCGCAGAGCTGGAGCGGCTGGGCCTCCGCTCCTCCATGATCGAGGCCGTCACCGCCGCCACCCGCCGTGCTGCGGAACTTGGCAAGGCATGATCATTTTACGCTTTCCGCCCTCACTTCCCTTTCTATGATTCATTCCATGACCTTCAGGTTGCTCGGCCCCGTGCTGTTTTCCGCCTCCGCATTGCTCCTTAGCTCCTGCGGAAACAATAATGACGACCTCCCGCTGCTCGCCGGAAACACCTCTGCTGCCTCTGGCCAGGGTGAGGCGCTCTATCAGAAGGCAAAAGCAGCGGATGATGCTGGAAAGGCATCCAAGGCCGCGAAGCTCTACGATGAGATGGCTACCCGCTATCCCTTCGCCCCATCCGCTGCCAAGGCCCGCTTCCGCCAGGCGGAAATCCTCCAGAACCAGGGAGATGTGCCGAAGTCCTTTGAGGCCTACCAGAAATTCCTCGTCCGCTTCCAGGGCAGCGGCCTCTACGCCACCGCACTGGACCGCCAGGCAAAAATGGCACAATCCGTGGCAGATGGCGATGTGAAGTCCAGCTTCCTCGGCCTCAAGACCCGCTACTCCATCGAGAAAACCACCGAGATGCTCGGCCAGGTGCGTGACAATGCGCCCAAATCCCGCACCGCATCCAAGGCCCAGTTCACCATTGGCGAACTCAACCAGTCCAAGAAAAAGTCGAAGGAAGCCATCGCCGCATTCCGCCAGCTCGTGCGTGACCAGCCGGAAGCCCCGGAGGCACCGGAAGCGCTCTTCCGCACCGGCCTGCTGCTGATGGAGGAGGCGGATCGTGGAAACCAGAACCAGGCAAACCTCGATCTGGCACGCGAGGCATTCAACGATTACCTCACCCAGTATCCCGGCCATTCCCGCAATGCCGAGGCGCGCAAGTTTGTCTCCAATCTCGGCGGTATGGACCTCCAGCGTTCCTACGACATTGCGGAATTCTATCAACGCACAGGCAAGACCGAGTCTGCAAAGGTTTATTACCGTGATATCATCCGCCGTTCCAAGTCCGGCTCCATCCATGATGCAGCCCGTGCCCGTCTGAAGGAACTGGGTGAGTAATCTGGAAAATCCCACGCCGCACTGCGCCATGAAATTTCTTGCCCTGCTTGCCCCTGTTTTCCTGCTTTTCTCCTGTGCCGGCTATCAGCTCGGTGGCGTGAAGCCCGCCTCGCTGGCCAGGGTGAAGACCATCGCCGTTCCCATGTTTGAGAATGGCACCCTCCACCCCCGTGCGGAGGCTCTCGCTACATCCGCTGTGGCGGATTCCTTCGTCAAGGATGGCACCTACAAGCTGGGAAACGTGGACAGTGCGGATGCCGTGCTAGAAGGAAAACTCAGCGGCATCAAATACTCCCCACTGCGCGGCAAGCGGCTGGATACCCTCCGCCCGGAGGAACTGGAAAGCACCGTCACCCTCCATTGGCGCCTGCTGGATGCCCGGGACCGCACCAAGGTGCTCGCCCGTGGCAGCTCCACCGGCCAAAGCAATTTCTTTGTCGATTCCAATCTCCAGACCGCCCGCAATGGTGCCCTGCCGGATGCACTGGAGCGTGCGGCGGAAGCCCTCGTTTCTCAACTGGCAAACGGTTATTGAGCCATGTGGTGCCAGCCCCTTCCATCGTAGAGGGGCTGTGCCATGATTGTGAATAACCTGTGAGTTTTTCGCGAATAAGTCTTTCGACTTCGCGCTTGGGTTTTCCTCCGGGAAATCCCTAGTCTTTCGGCCTGCCGATGCTTCCCGAAAACCTCAGCCAGCGCCTCCAGGCCTCCGTCTCCAAGGAATTCTTCCGCCCGCTCACGCGCCCATCCTCCGCCATTTATGTGGATTGCGCGGAGCGTCTGGTGGAAGTGGCAGGAGAGGCAGGCAGCATTGCCCATGGCGAGGCCATCCTGCTCATCCGGGAAGTGATCAGCTCCCACCCGGAGATCACTCTGGAGGATGACGAAGGAGCGAATCTGCGGGACTCCCGCCAGCGTGCCGGTGTGCTTTTCAATCGCATGTGCGATGCGGCGTGGATCGAGGACAAGCAGATGGGCCTCCACGAACGGCTCACCCTGGTTTCCCCGGGCCTGCGTCCTCTGCTCAAGCTGCTGAAGGAATTGGCTGAGGATGAAATTGCGGAGCTCAAGACCTTTGCCGATACCGTGCGCGGGGTGTGCGAAACCCTGGAGCGCCCGGTAGTGCTGGATGCCCGCCTTCACACTCCGGAGGTCATCCGTTCCACCGTCTCCGATATCAACAGCCGCCTGGAAAACGCCATCCTCCAGCTCCATGGAGTGGAAAAACTCATCTCCCTCTTCGATTTCCGCCAGCGCCAGAGTGAGACGCCATCCGAGACATTGCGCCTGCTTTATTCAGAGTTCGGCACCGGCCAGCACATGGTCTGCTACGATGCCCTTCGTAGAAACGGCCTGCTGCCTCGCCTCCAGGCGCTGCGCTCCCTCATGACTGATCGCCGCGATGATCCTTTGCTGAAGGAGCGCCTGGCCGCCGGTTTGGCAGACCACTATCACCTCAATGAAGAAGAGGCATGGATGCGCGCGGAAACGTTCCTGAAAAATCTGGAGCACCGCCTCTCCGCCATCCGCCTGGTGGCAGATGCCATCGACTCCCGCATGGCTTCCTTCAACCAGCTCTCCCAGCAGCGCTACCGCTATCAGACGGAGTTGCGGGGCCGCCGCCCGGAGATCGTGAAGGACTACTGTGATGCCATCAATGCGGCCTTTTCCGGCCGCCGTCTCGCCTCTCTGCGGGATGCGGAGCCGGACTTCATCCCGCTCATTCCAGAGGTGCGCTTTTTCTACGGAATCGAATCCCTCGCCCGCACGCGAAAGCTGAAAAATCCAGCGGATCTCAGCTTTGCGGACCGGCCGAACTCTACGGAAAACGAGGACGATACCCTGGCCGCCCTTCGTGAGCGCCAGCGCCTCGCCCTTACTCCGCAGCGCGCTGCCCGCCTCGTGGCCCGCCTCATTTCGGAAAAGTCCGGCGTCGCCAGCACGGAGGATTTTCAAGTGTCCGATATTGATGAGATGCTCGATCTGCTGGCCACTGCCGCCTACGATCACGCCATCACGGCGGATGGGAAAAAAGTCCGCTGGAAGGTGGATGGCCCAGGCCGCGAGATCGGCATGACTCCGGAGCTTATCCCGGTGGACGAGCAGGCAGGCTGGAATGTCGAGCGCTTCCAGATCGAACGGATCTAACTTATTTCAAACATTTCCATCACTCCCATGTCTTCCACCAACTGGCCCCGCTTCTGGTCCGACGTTCCTGAAAACGACCGCCCGTCCCTAAGGGAAATCATTGCTGAACTGCAGGGGCGCGGCACCCTCATCGGCACCACCGGCTCCGGGCGGGATCTGTTCCTCATGGCCCGCGATCATTATCGGGATCACATCATCGATTATCTCGCTCCCCTCGGCTTGGAATTGGTGATCGATGATGAGTTCTGCCTCCTCCAGGCACGCCCGCGCCCGGAGGCTTGTCACCTGCTGGCACAGTTCACCAAGGATGAGACGCTGCTGCTGCTCGTCCTCTGGCGCGTGTGGGATGATCACCGCACCAATGAGGCCGCCTCCGCCGTCATCATCACCGTGGATGATCTGTGGTCGCGCTTCCGCAACACGTTTGACCGTATCGATCCGCCGGAAAAAACGCACCTGGATGCCCTTATCTCTCGCATGCGCCGCCACCGTCTCATCCGCACCCACCGCCCGGAAGGCTCCACCCAGCTTGGCGAGACACTCATCGAGGTGCTGCCCAGCCTGCCCCGCACAATTCCTTTCGAGGATCTGGAGGCATTCCTCGCACGTGCCGCGCTCTATCAACCGGAGAACGAGGAAATCTCCGCCTGAAAATCTTTTTCCCTCTCACTTTCATCTAGCAAAATTTTATGCGCGTTCATCTCAGCCGCGTCATCGCCATCAACTGGTATGGCTACCGCCGTTTTATCGATCTGGCCGGTCTCACTCTCATCACCGGCGCGAATGGCTCCGGAAAGAGTGTGCTGCTGGACCTCATCCAGTTCGTGATGTTGGGGGAGCAACTCAGCCGCTTCAACAAGGCCGCCGCCGGGGCTGGCAGCGGCCGCTCCCTCCGTGGCTACTGCCTTTGCGATACGAATACCCAGGGCAATGACGGCCAGGAAAAATACCTGCGTCCCTCCGGTGTGACCATCGCCGGCCTGGAGTTTGCCTGGCCTGCCGTGGAAGGGGAGGAAACCCCGCGCCGGGAAACATGGGGTGCCCGCATCGAGTTTGAAGGCCCCACCGCCCGCCCACGCACGGTTTGGTTCACCATTCCCAATCGCCTGGAGCAGGAGGATTTCCTCAGCACGGATCTGGGGTTGGAGATGAATGGGAAGAGCCTTTCCTTCATGTCCGAGGAAGAGTTCCGCGTCCATGTGAAGCGGGATCTGGGTGGCGAGGTGTTCGACCGCCAGGCTTCCTATCTGGATGAAATGGGCTCCCGCGCCCACCTTCATTTCGATCGCCCGCAGATGAACAAAACGCTGCCGAATTCCATGGCCTTCCAGCCCGTAGAGTCGTTCGAGAAATTTATCCGCGATTATTTGTTGGAGCCGGGCCTGCCGGATGTGAAGGCCGTGCGCACCAGCGTGGATGCCCACCGCCGCGCCCAGGAACGGCTGGAAAAAATGCACGACCAGCTTTCCCGCCTGAACCGCATTTCGGACCACCACCTTGCCTATCAGAATGCCGCCAGAGATGCCCGCCTCAATCTCCACGTGCGCGATGCGCTGGCTCATGAGCAAAAGCTGGAACTGCTGGAGGCAAACCGCAGCAGGCTGGAGCAGCTCCGCCACCAGAATGCAGAGCACCTTGCAGATCACGAGGCAGCTCTCGCGGAGCGGAATGAAAAGGACCAGCAGCTTTCCGAGATACGCCTCGTCGCCGGTAATGATTCACAGATTACCTTCCTTGCACAGAGCCGCGCCCGCCGCGAGGAGGTGGCAAAGGAAGTGGAGGCCTTGCACGAGGCATCCCGCACCGCCCGCCAGTTCCTCCATGACCGCACCCAGCACTGGAAGCAATGGCTGCGCCACGCTCAGGACTTGGGACTGGATGAGCCGGAGATGGCCACCAAGTGGCTCAAGGAGATGCAGGGGGATGAGGAACCCGCGGCACTGGATGCTGCCGCCCGCATGCCCCGCATCTATCAGCAACTGGTAAATGATGCCCGTGACCGCCTGCGCCCGGTGGAGGAGCAACTGCGTGACCTTGAGTCCCGCGAGGCACGCCTCGTCCGTGAGTTGGAAGACCTTGATCAAAAAGGCTCCGCTGCTCCCTCGCCGCTGCTGGATGCGCTGAAGTCCCGTGGCCAGCGGGCGGATTCGCTTTCCCGAGTCATTGAGGTAAAGCCAGAGGCAGAGGATTGGTGGCCGCTGTTGGAAACCCTGCTTGGGCAAAAGCGGAACGCCGTTCTCCCGGAGAATTTTTCCGCCGCATGGAATCATGCCTTGCGCCTGGGCCACAGTGATGAACTGCTGGTGAATCCCGAGGAACTTTCCGCGCCCCCTGATAACGAAACGGGCGGCATCGCCGGGTTCTTCGAGACGAAGAACACCCTGGCCGGGCAATATCTGCACCACCTCTACGGAGATCTCGTGCCAGTGGAAACCGCCGCACATCTGGATGCCCACCCCCGCGCCTTTTCACGGGATGGCTGGCTCAAGGATCCGCCACACCGCCGTTATCTGGAGCCTTCACGGGAGTTCACCATCGGCCAGGAAGGCCTGCGCCGCCTGCGGGAAATCCGCCAGGATGAGTTGTTGGAAATCAGTGAGCAGATCTCCATCACCCGGCGTTCCCGCGATGACTGGAAAATGTTCCTCCATCGTGGAGAGCAGGCGGAACTGGACAAGGCGGACGCACCACCCGGCTCATCGAAACTCCGGGATCTGCCCCGCCTCCGCAAGGATCTCCTGCAACTGGACGAAAACATCCGCCTGTTGGCCACTCCAGAACGAGAGGCTGTGGTGGAAAAACTCCGCGTGCTGGAGAAGACTTTCCAAGGTGTGATCGAGCGCATTGGCCGCCTTGCATCCAAGATCGAAAAATTCTCCCAGGAAGAGCGCGAGACTCTGGATGCCATCCAGGAGACTGGGGAAGAGGAACGCTCCGCCTTCATCCAACGCCAGACCACCCGGGAAAAGCTGGAGGGCGTGCTGGAAGGGGAAATTCTCTCCATGATCTCTTCCGTCAGAGAACAGTTCCCCAAATGGCAGGACCGTATCGGTGCCGTGGGAGCCATCGCCCAGACGCGGCAGTACGATGCGGACAAGGCACGCAACCAGCGCGATATCGAACGCCGCGCTCTTGCGGAAACGCATTCGGAAATCAGCGCCGCCTTTGATCCTGCGGATGAATCGAACGCCCAATACGATGCCCGCCGCCTGGAACTGGAAACGCACGAACTGGAGCGCTTCAAGTCAGAGGCAGAAGACGCCCGCCGCGAGTGGGAAAACCGCCTCCAGCATCAGGTGCTGGATGTTCTTAAGGAAAAGCTCCAGGAAGCGGAGCGGACCAAGCGCGAGCTGAACAAGGCCATGGATCACGATATCGGCGGATGGCGCTATCAGCTCACCATGCGTGCCGACCGCAGCCACTCCGCCATCTGGGCACTCGTCGAAAAGGGTCTCAACCCCGGCTTGGAGCTCTTTGCCGCCGGAGTGAAGGAGGAAATCGAGAACGCCAAGGCGGAACTCATGGCCGCCATCGAGAACAACGAGGATCCACGCTTCCAGCGGAAGCTGGACTACCGCTACTACCACCACTGGGACATCCAGGCTACCCCCACCGGCAAGGGCGAAGGTGCCGCCATCTCCCTCAACAAGAATGCCAAGAAGCAAAGCGGTGGCGAAAACCAGGCTCCATTCTTCGTCGCCATGCTGGCCGCCTTCCAGCGCGTCTATGATGTCGGCCGCCGTGAGGATCGCCAGAATCTCGGCATCGTCATCATGGACGAGGCATTCTCGAAACTTTCCGGTGATCGGATTGATGCCTGCCTTGCCCTTGCGCGGAACTTCGGCCTCCAACTCGTCATGGCCTTCCCGGAAGATCGTCTCCCAACGATGATCCGCCACGCGGAAACCGTCGTCCAGTGCCGCGTCGAGCGCCGCTATGAAGGAAACGCCGGAGCCATCAGCGACATCGAAAACTGGATCGTCCGAGTGGATCGCGACAAACTAGCCGCAGCACTTTCCTAAGTAATGCCTGCCAACGGTTACGAATGGCTTTCTAGATTTCACCGACAGTGGCTTATCGCTCGAGGCAAACGGGTGGAGTCTGCTAAGCAGGGCTATTCGTGCGACTGGGTGAAATTGCTGGATGCCTCCGGCATATCCCGTGCGGAAGAAACTGCCACAGCAGAGCGGGAACTGAAAGCCTTGGAAAAAGCCGGCCATTTTCGTGTCAAATACCACCGGACGAAAATAATTGATCGCATCACACTGCCCCTCGATCAGGAGCAATGGCTGTGTGATCGATTCGATACAGCACGGGCAGTTGCGCTATTGGAAAAGTCACTAAGAATTCTGGATGCACAGGCTCTGCTGCACCACCCAGTTTTTCATGAGGAATGGGAGAGGCTGATTTCACAACTTAGAGAAAAATTCAGAACAGGAAAAAGCCTGCGTCCGTTTTTTTGGAATTACCCCGATCGTCTTGCAACGATTCTTGATCGACTCTATCAAATTACTGCTCGCTCATGGCCGTTGGGCACCCTCATTCGGGATGCCAGTGTGCAATTGGGAATGGATTCTAAAGGATTGGATCAACATCGCCGAATTATCGAGGGCGGTTTGAGCCGCTTGTTTGGAAGTCCAGTGGATTTGAAATCTCTGGGCCTAGTGTCGGAAGATTCTTATGTTGAATTATCCGGTAATCTTACACTGCATTTTAAGGATGGTAATTCACAAAATTATGACTCCATCCGTTATACAGTGATTCATGCCAGCGATTTGGCACGGTGTTCACACATTACCACTCCAGCCACCCGATTGCTGACTATCGAAAACAAAAAGACGACTTTTAGGCAGTTCTCCGCCGCTAACGAAGATCGTAATACTTTATTGGCCACCACTTCATTCCCAACAAGCGCGTTTATTGATCTGCTGAAGAAATTGCCTACTTCCCTTGAGCATCATCACTTCGGAGATACAGATCCCGCTGGTTGGCTGATTCTCCAAAAACTGCGCTTGGCAACCTCTCGACCTGTATTGCCATTCCATATGAAATGGCGTCCAGCAGCTATTCCCATTCCATGTACTGGCTATGACGCCGGATTGCTACCTAAATTGCTGGCAGATGAACGCCTTATCGATGTGAGGAATGAAATTTTTGTTATTTCGGAACAGAATGACCGTGGTGATTTTGAACAGGAAACGTTGGGTGCGCCTTGTCTCCCTGGTTGGCCGTTCTGGTGAAATGTCGGCATAATTATGAACGGCCTGATGCGTGCTACTTCATCACATGAAGTTTCGCCGTTGCATTCGGGAAAACCCTGTGAAGGCAAAGCTAAGAGCTGGAGAATACCTGCAACCGGTAACTCTAGCAGTGGTCCGCACAGTCCCCTGTGCGGTCTTGCTTAGAATCAGCGCCTTCCGTCACCCGCACAGGGGACTGTGCGGACCACACCAGCTCCAGCGGCGGTTCATCGGATACCAGGTCATCCAGCAGGCACCGGATGCTTTTCGTCTGGCCCGGCAGCACAAGCTCCGGCCGGATTTCCGCCAGAGGCTGAAGAACAAAACGGCGTTCGACCAACCGGGGATGCGGTAGATCCAGTGCTTCCGTATCAATGATTTGATCTCCGAAATAAAGAAGATCCACATCGATTTCCAGTGGCGCATTCCGCTCCGCTTTCGTCGTGCGGCCCAGTTTTTTTTCGATGCCCTGGGTGATTTCTAACAAATCGAAGGGATTTCCCTCATAACTGATTTCCACCACCGTATTGTAAAAATCCGGTGAGCCTGCAGGGCAGAACCGTGGTTCTGTCTGATAGATTGAAGCTCCCAACAGAGGCTCAAAGGAAATTTCCTGAAGCAAATTCCTCGCCTCAACCAGATGGGAAAGGCGGTCTCCCAGATTGGAGCCGAGTGCAATGCCCACCCGGTTCATCACTCCGCCAGATTTTCCAATTGCTTGATGTCGTAGTTCTCCTGCATCCGCTTGTTGGCGGCCTCCACCTCTGCGGCGGGGATCACGATCGGGCGGCTGGCACCGTAAAGCTCGATCACGAAAAACTCCGGTGGCTTTTCCGGATGCAGCAGTTCGTGCGCCTGCTTCAGATCATGCACCTCCACGCCATTGATCTTTTCCACGGCATAGCCGGTGAAATCGCCCAATTGGCTGGTGACAGGATCACTTTCCACGCGGGTGAGCACCACAATGTCCTTCTTTTTTTGGAAGCCACCCTTCGGCACATAGTCCGTGTAAAGACGGCGCACCGTCACATCCTCAAATTTGGAGGTGGCGAATAGATTGGTATCCAGTGGCTGGAACACCAGCCCGGCGAAAACCATGTAGCGGGGTGCCTTTTCATACTCGATGGCATACATGCGGCTGAAATAAAGTGGCTTGAGGGTGATCTCCACATCGTTCCAGCCTCGGTCGCGCAGGAAGCGGATCGCCACCTTGTCCCCGGCGAACTTGCGCTCCACCACTTCATTGAGGTTCATCTTTTCTCCATCGATGAGCACTTCCCCATCGCTGTCGATCGGTAGCTTGTCGATGGAAACCAGAATGTCACCTGGCTTGAGAAATCCATCGCTGGAGCTGGTGGGAATCACATTTGTCACCAGCACGCCGGTATTGTCCTTTGGCAGACCCAGCGCCTTCCGCATGGCAGGATTCTGGAGGGGAAAGTCGGTGATGCCCAGATCCGCATACTGGTCATAGTGGCCGTCCTCGATGTCCTTCAGGAAGCGTTTGATGACCGGAGTGGGAATGATATAGCCGGTATTGTCTGCCTGGCGCAGCCCTTGGAATGCTACGCCCACCACCTTGCCATCCTGCACCACTGGGCCACCTGAGTTGCCGGGATTGATTGCCGCATCGATCTGTACAATCAGATGGGAGTCTGCCCGCGAATGCGAGTAAGGTTGGAAATCGATGCGGGAAACCACCCCGCGCGTTACGGAAAGCCGATCCCCGCCGATGGGATAGCCGATCACCCGCACTTGGGATTCCAGTTTCGGAATGTCCCCCAGCTCGAAAGTAGGGAAGGATGAGAAATCCGAGAAATCTTCCACTTCCAGCAGTGCCAGATCACAATCATGGGCGATGTGGACCACCTTGGCCGGATACTTGGCAGGGCTGCCGTGCACGGTGATGAGGATGCGGTGCGCATTGGAAACCACGTGGGCATTCGTCAGGATACGGTTTTTCCCGATGATGAAACCGGTGCCGATTCCGCCGCTGAAGCGCCCGGAATTCCACGGCGTCTCATAGTCCGGCACCTGCGTGGCCACCTCGATCCGGAGCACTGATCGGTAAATATCCGACGGTGCGGAGGCGAGTTGGCCGCAAACGACTTGCGTGACAAGAAACAGGGCAGCGATTGAGGCGAACAGGCGGTGCATCATCCTGAGCGAATGTTACGGAGGGATGCAGGAGGAGCAAGTAAGGAGATTGCGGATTTGGGTTGTCGTCCCGCTCCGGTGGTATCACTTTCCGGCCCATGGATCACCACGTCTATTTTTGGCTGAAGGAAGAAAACAAGAATGCGGAAGACCGCGCTGCCTTTGAAAAGGGCCTTGCCGGATTGTTCGAAATTCCGGAAATCCTCGGTGGCCGCTGGGCCGTTCCTGCTGCACTCCCGCCACGCCCGGTGCTGGACCAGAGTTGGGACTACGCCCTCGCTGTGAAGTTCGATGGCGTGGCCGAGCACGATGTCTATCAGGAGCATCCCCTCCACAAGCAGTTTCTGGAAGATTTCCGCTCTTGGTGGGCACAGGTCCAGATCAAGGATCTCGCGTGAGCGTTTGCGCCTTCAACGCAGAACAGAAAGGGATTTATTTCCCCATCTCCATCAGCTTCCGAATGAGGGTGCCGGGGACTTTGAAGGCGGTGCCATGGCGGATGCCGGCAGGCATGGAGAGCTGCGGAGTGACGTCTTCCCAGGTTTTCAGATCCTTGCTGCGCAAGGCGGCGTAGTGATGCTTTGTATAGGCATCAAAATAAAGATAAGTGGTATCTCCGATCTGCAATGCAGTGGGGCCTTCCACCCATGAGCCGGCAGGATTGACTGGATCAGGAGATGGCAGGAACGGGCCTGTCATCTTATCCGCTGTGGCGATGCGGATGTTCTTCATGGCAGATGGCACCTTGGTTTCATCTTTGTAGAACAGGTAGTTCTTGCCATTCAAAGGCAAGAGCGTGGCATCGATGACGTTGTAGCCCGGATCGAAGAAAACGATGGTGGGAGAAAAGGTTTTGAAATCCTGTGTGGTGGTGGCGTAGATCCGGTGGTTGTTGTCATTCTTTCCGCCGAATTCCGTTTCCGGGAAACGGCCTGGAATGGTGGACGCCCAATGGATGAGGAAACGCTGTTTGTCCCCGTCATAAGCGATTTCCGGTGCCCAGCAGTTCTTTACAGAAGGCTCGGACTTCATGACGGCCAGATCCTGCTGTGGGGACCAGGTAATGAAGTCTGTAGTGGAGGCATAGCCGATGGTCTGGCTGTTCCAACTATCCGTCCATACCATGTGATACGTACCATCCGGGCCTTGGGCCACGCAGGGGTCGCGCATCAGGCGGGATTTCCCTACGGTGGGCTTGAGGAATGATTTACCTCCATTGAGAGACTCCCATTTCAGTCCATCACTACTCCATGCCAGACGGAGACCGTCCTGGCCATTATCCACGAAGTAAGAGAAAAGGTAGGCGGTCTTCGGAATCGTGCCTTCAGCCTTCAGCAAGCCGCAGGTGACGAGTGGGAGCAGCAGGGAAAGAGCGGTTTTGAAAAAGGATTTCATGAATTTGGCTGAAAGGCAGGGATGGCAAGTGCCACAAGAAGTTTTCCCCATGATGTGGAATTTATCAACTAGTTCGTCAGGGTATCAGACCTACTGCCATGGACTTCCTCCAATCGGTCTAACTACTTGGCTAATTGAAGCAGAATCTTCTTCCACTCTTCCGGCCAGTTCAGCGCCTTGATCGTTTCCGCCCCCATCCATGAGGGATTGAGTGCTTTCAGTTCACGGAAATAGCGGGAGGCAGCAGCGGGAGCACCATTGGAACGGGAGGCGATGGCCAGCATGGCGAGGGCTTGCTCCTGCTCCACGGGAATCAGTCCGGTTTTCAGGGCGGTGAGCAGAAACTCCGTGGCACGCAGGGGATTGTTACTCATGAGAGACATCCACCCTACACGGAAGGCTAGGTTCCCATCCTGCGGGAAATGATGGATGCCAGTAATGAGGATTTGTTGGGCCTGCTCCGGTTGGTCCATCTGCCACGCCGCTTGTGAGGCTTCTGCATAATCGGTGGATGCCTGATTGCTGACGGGGAAATCCGTGATCAGGGAGATCCACAACGGATGGGATTTCTGATAGTTTCCAAGCGCTGAGAAAGCCAGAGCCTCGGCTCGTAGGGTGGGTTCCGGAGCGGCCCCCAGATTTCTGGCCAATGTGGCGAGCTTGATTGCGGTGGTGCCTTGTTGCTCTGCGGTGGCGAGGGAAAGCGCCGCCTTAAGTGCGGCGTCCGCCAGACGGCGGCGGCCGACCTTCGGGAGTGTGGCCGGATCGAGAAGATACTGGGCCGTAGCCTGGATTTGCTCAGGAGAGGCATCCGCTGGTATCTCCAATGCGGCTCGCTCCGCCTCGAAAAGAGCGCGCATTTGCTCAAAGGCTGGAGTGAAATCCGCCTGCTCCCAGCCCTCCCAGTCTTCACGCTGCCGGATGGTTTTCAGATCAGGAAAATTTTCCGCCCAGTTCTGCAATGCTTCTGTGTGGTGACCTTGCAGCCATGCGATGCGGGATTTTGCCAATCGCTCGAGCAAAGGCGGCAAATTTCTTGCTGTTGCCAAGCAAAGCTGAAGGACGTCCGGATTTTCTTGCGCCAGGCAATCGGCCAGAACCTTGGATGGAGATGGAGCGGATGTGATCTTTGAAATCTCCAATCGGTTTGTAAGATTTGACAGGGTTGCTGTGTCCGCCTCTGCGGTTTTCGGTGCTGCGTCTTTTAGGGGAATGAAGCCATGGAGCGTCACCCTGCCGTTTTCCTCTCCTGTGATGATGAATTCTCCTGACTGGACGACTGCGGTGATGGAGCTGGAAGTCCGAATAGGCAGAGCTTTCCGATCCTGAAAAGTAAGTGAGTTTGCCTTGACGGAAATCGGCACCGGAGAGGCCCATAACAAATCCGTCCAAAGAGAGGGTCTGTGCGACCACGGGTAGTTTGTTAGTAAATTGTCCCAGCTCCCGATAGTGGCAGGCGTTTCATGCGGCCCCTGGTCGGTGAACGCCATGAGTGAGCCGTCTGGCAGGAATTGTGCTGCGGAATAAGCGGTTCCCTTGCTTCCCTCCGTGTGGATTTCCTCAATGGGAGAGATGGGCATGATGTGTGAGGAGCCATCCTTGAGAAGGATTCGTAATACCTGCCTATCCAACCTGGCAGCCAGTGAATCCGTGATGGGGAAGGAACTGCGCAGGACTTCACCTGAGGAGGAATCCAGAATCTGCCAGATGACTTCCTTCTCCTTGCTGAGAGTAGGGTGCGCCAGCAACAACCCATCTGCCGAAAAAACGATGGCAGCAGAGGGTGTGAAATTTTCCGGCAGGTAGCCGATGTCTGCGATGGGTTTCAGTGTATCAGCGTGGCAGAGCAGGGTTACTCCTCCACGCTCGATCACCAGAAAGCGCCCGTCAGGACTGAGGGTAAGGCTGCGTGTGTGTTCTCCCACGGTGGGAAAGAGGATACTTTCGATTTTCCGCTGCGGGATGTTCCAGCGGACGAGCGTGTTGCGCTCACCTGCCAGGCTCACAAAAAGCGAGTTCCCCGAAACTGCCAGATGTTCCACCGGCATGCCGAAAGGAATGGCAAAGGTGGCCGCGGGGCGGACGGTTGCAGCGGTGAGCTGAGTCAGCAGGGCCTGCGCCACCGCATTGGCCGGATCGGATTGGGTGGCGGATGTCAGTTGGGAAATGGCGGCTTCCCACTGCCTGGTAGCGATTTTTTCTTCCGCCAGAGCCATTTGGGCAGCAGAAAGGGCGGATTTCGCAGCAGCTATTTCTGCGGTGGGAACTGCGTCCGCCCTTCGGACAAATGCGGTCTTTTCCTCACGACATCCCGCCAAGCCCCCTATAACCACGAAGGTCGCGGCGAGTCGGCGTGAGAGATGTCCGGGGAAATTACGCATGCTTCATGCATTAACGCCACCGGCGTGCTGAAGTTTCCGGTAGCTAGGCTTCCTTTTTCGCAGTTTTTTTGGCGGCAGCCTTTTTCGCCGGGCGGGGTGGGAAGTCGAAGCCGATTTTTCCGTCCTTCAGATCGAAGGTGAGATAGGCGTCGAATTTCCGTTTCGTGCGGTTGGAGACGAAGCCCGTCAGTACGTCGGTTTTCCCTTCGCTGATCAGTTTGAGAGCCTGATCCTCCGGGATTTCCCGTTGCAGAATGGATTTGCCAATGCGGATGCCGTTAGGGTCTTTCTTCGTGACCAGTTCTGGCACATGATAAGCCTTCTCCGTGGCATAAACCTTCAGGCGCTTTCCTTCCGCTGTCACAGCTTCACCGATGAGTTGTTCCTCGGTGAGTTCCGGTGCGGCATCCTTTTCGTCATTCTCGAAAACGAAGTTGATTTTGAACTTCGCGTCCAGTTCCAGAGCGGCGTCGAAGGGTTTGTTGAACTTCGATTTGAAGCCGGTGAGTGGGCCCACGAATTTTTTAGTGAAAAGCTCGATGGCTTCTTCATCCGTGAGCAGACGTCCCGCGATGTGCTTCTTCGCCTTGAATTTGCAGTCCGGCTCACGGCACTCGTAGGTGGCGTCCGTCTGACGTAGATTCTGCGCACCGCACACAGGGCATTTCACCTTCAGATCCGGAAAATCCTGGTTTTTTGCATCATCGGCGAGCTTGTGGGCCTTCGACACGATTTCATTCGTGTAGCTGATGATTTCCTTCATGAACTCACCACGCTTGAGGAGGCCCTGCTCCATCTGGCGCAGCTTGTATTCCCAGTCACCGGTGAGTTTCGGTGAATAAAGTCCCTCGATATTCATTTCCCGGACGAGGGAAATGAGACGCATGCCACTGCCGGAGACGTGGAGTTCCCGGCCATCCCTTGCCAGATACTTCTGGGCGATCAGACCTTCGATGGTGGCGGCGCGGGTGGCTGGAGTGCCGAGGCCGCGTTCGGACATTGCTTCGCGCAGTGCCTCGTCATCGATGAGTTTTCCTGCGCCTTCCATGGCGGAAAGCAGTGTGGCTTCCGTGAAGCGGGCAGGGGGCTTGGTTTCCTCACTGATGACCTCGATGGTCTCCACCTGGGCGGATTCTCCGGAGGAGACACCGGTCAATTCATCCTTGCCGGCAGCCACACCTGGGCGGCGGCCATAGACTTCCAGCCAGCCTGGTTTTACAAGAATGCGGCCATCGGTTTTGAAAGTATCCACGTTCCCCCCGGTGGTGATGCGCGTCAGGCGCGTCGTTTGCTCGAATTCCGCAGATGGATAAAACACCGCGATGAAGCGCTTCACGATCATGTCGTAAACCTTCTGCTCGGTGTCGCTCAACTTGGACGTCTTGCCTGTCGGGATGATGGCAAAGTGGTCCGAGACCTTCTTGTTGTCGAAAACGCGGCGGGATTTGTGAAGGCGCGGGCCATTGTCCGAACTGCCAGCGAGCACCGCTTTGGCATATCTGGCCTCCAGCAGATCGCTGTTGCCGATGTCCTGCATCGTTTCACGCACATTACCCGTGTAGTCTTCCGGCAGGTAGCGGGAGTCCGTTCTCGGGTAGGTGATCACCTTGTGCTTTTCATAAAGCGCTTGGGCGATCTGCAGCGTGCCCTTGGCGGAAAACGGAGCTTCACGCTGGAGGGTGGTGAGATCGTAAAGTTGGGGCGCGATCTGGGATTGGGCCTTCTTTTCCTCGGTCACTACACCGGTCTTGCCCTCACATCGGGCGACGATGGCCTCTGCGATGGATTTTTCCCAGATGCGTTCGGCGCGGCCATGGGGATTGGACTCGTCCTTTTTCCAGGATTCATCGATCCACTTGCCGAGGTATTCCCCCGCAGCGACCGAGAAATTCGAATGAACTTCAAAATACGGGGATGGCTTGAAAGCGCGGATTTCCGCCTCACGGGCAGCCAGAATGGCCAGCGTGGGCGTCTGCACCCGGCCAGCAGCGGTGATATTGAAGCCACCGTGGCGGGAATTGAAACACGTGAGTGCACGGGTGGCGTTCAGGCCCACCAGCCAGTCGGACTCGGAGCGGCACTTGGCGGCATCCGCCAGCGGTTTCATCTGCTCCTCGCTGCGCAGCTTTTCCCATGCGCTCAGGATCGAGTCATTGGTCATTGACTGCATCCACAGCCGCTTCGTGGGCTTGGCGATGTTGCCGATTTCAATGATGTAGCGGAAAATCAATTCACCCTCACGGCCGGCGTCGCAGGCATTCACGATGAGGTCGATGTCCTTTCGCTTGGCCAGCTTCAGCACCTGCTTGAGGCGAGCTTCGGAATCAGGAATGGGATCCAGCTCAAACCGATCCGGGATGGCTGGAAGAACGTCGAATTTCCACGGCAGTTTTTTGCCGTTCGGGCCCATAGGCATGCGGAGTTCCACCAAATGGCCCACGGCGGAAGTGATGACCGCGTTGTCGTTTTCGAAATAAACATCCCGCCCGGAACCCTGTTTCTCGAACTTTCCAAGAACCTTCGCCAGCACGCGGCTGAGATCGGTCATGACGCTGGGTTTCTCTGCGATGATGAGTGTTTTTCCCATGGTAACTAAGGGCCGCAGTCGGCTGTGGCGTCAGGGACTAGGCCGGGAGAGCCGGATTGTCGATGGAAGATTTCAACGGATTTTTCAGCGGCGGGCATATCGGAAGCCCGGATAGGCGCGGATCAGGCGGCGCATTTCCAGCTTCATCAGCGTGGCGGTGACGGTGTGGGCGGGTAGTCCCGTCCGCTCGATCAGTCGGTCCACGGGAGTCTCGTCCGCAGATACGGCGGCATAGACGAGTGCTTCTTCCTCAGGCAGTTCCGGGGCGGTCACCGGCTCATCTTGCACGATGGACGAATGGGCAAACGGCAGCTCGCCCAGATCATCCAGCATGTGCGAGGCATCCGCCACCAAGGTGGCACCATCCCGGATCAACTGATGGCAGCCGGCAGAGGTGGGTTTATCGATCGGGCCCGGAACCGCGAAAATGGGTTTTCCATATTCCGCTGCAAGATTGGCAGTGATGAGTGAGCCGGACCACAGCGGGCACTCGGTAACCAACAGCGCTCGCGACCATGCGGCCACGATCCTATTTCGCATCGGGAATGTCTGACGGTCCGGTGAGGTATGGAGTGGAAACTCGGAAACGACAGCGCCGAATCCGGAGGCGATCTTTTCCGCCAGGCCGATGTTTTCCGGAGGATAGAGTTTCCCCAGGCCGGAGCCGATCACGGCAATGGTGCGGCCATTGGCTGCCACGGCCGCTTCATGGGCCGCGGTATCGATGCCACGGGCCAGTCCGGAGATAATCGTAAAACCGGAATGAGCGAGCTGGTAGGAAATCTTCTTGGTGGCCTGGAGGCCGTAGTTGGTCGCCCGGCGAGAACCCACCACTCCGATGGCATGCCGGTCACGCGGCTCGATTTTTCCCCAGACGTAGAACAGCAGCGGGGGATCGTAGGCATCCTGCAGCGGAGCCGGGTAGTCCTCATCGTCTTGTGTGATGATGGAAATGCCACGCTGCTTGGCTTCCTGTATCTCTGCGATGGGATCGGCGTGATCCTGCCATGAGTGAAGAATCTTCGCCGTCTCTCCGCCGATGCCTTCCACACGCCGGAGCTTGTCCATGGGGGCACCCAGAATGGATGCCGGATCTCCGAAAGCCGCGAGCAAACGCCTCACCCTCACCGGACCGATCTTGGGCAAGAGGTTCAGGGCTACGAGAGCTTCGGTAGGAGACACGATGGGAGTCAAAAGTCAGGCATGGCTATCAACAAGCGTAACATGTGGATAGACGAGAATTTTAGAATCCGCCGTTACCAGAGGGCACCGATGAACTCGTGCGGTAGCGACAATCATCTGATCCGCAGGGTCTCGGTGAAAAGGCGAAGGTAATTGGGTGGATTCAATCACGATTTCCGGAGTAAGATCCATAAGTTCAATGCCCGGATAAGAAAGAGCCTGCCTTATCCATTCATCCATCGAAACAGGAAGTTCCAATCGGCGGTATTCCACCAATTTCGCAACTTCCCAACAGGAAATGACGCTGACTCCTATTCCTGATTTTTCATTGGCCTGGATAAAGCTCCTATAATTGGAGGGCAGTGCTGGATCATCATGAACCCACCAGATCCAGATGTGGGTATCCAACAGAATCATTGTGAGGAATCCCAATCAGATTCTGCCACTGGATCTGTCGGATGATCATAACGTATCTTCAATCCCCGGAGTGGATACGAATTCTGTAGTGGAGAATCCGCAGGCAGCAAAAAAGTAATGACCTCTACGCGCTGTCCTTTTTGGAAAGGGGCATTATGAATGATGATCTCGCCCTTTTCCAGAACTGTTGTCTCTGTCCGGTGAGCCAGCATGGACGGAGATTATCATGAAAAAAATGCGGTGCAAGTTTCCAGAACTCAATGCGCCGCCAGCAGCGACTCATCCCAATCCTTCCAGACCGGATCGAGATTCCTTGCGCGAAGGGCGGCTGCCACTTCTGCAGGGGAACGGTGATCGGTGATCTGGAATTGCTCGGTGGCTCGTTCGCAGCCCGTTTTTCCTTCGATTTCCACGCGACGGCCCTTGATGGTGAGGTGCACGTCGTCATGCCCGGCACCGGTGTAGCCGCCCGGCTCGGTGCGGGCACCGGCGGACATGGAGGTGACTCCCAGCGTGGCGATGGCATCTCGCAGTGATGCAGGCTCCCGGGTGGAAACGACGATGCCGACCTGCGGGAAAATGATGCGGAAGGCAGTGATCAGGCGCACGAAGGCCTTGTCCGGTAGATAGAAATTGGGATTCGGCGTGTATTCGTAGTTTCCGGCATACGGGCGCATGCGTGGGAATGCCACGGTGAACTGGGCCTTCCAGCAGTGCTTATAGAGATAGTCCAAGTGGGCGCAGAGCGCCATCGCCTCAAAGTTCCAATCCGCCAGACCAAACAAGGCGCCGATGCCGATGCGCCGGAAACCGCCTGCATAGGCGCGCTCCGGGCAATTCATGCGCCAGTCCATCCGGCGTTTCGGTCCAGCAGTGTGAAGCTTTTCGTAAGTTTCCCGATGATAGGACTCCTGATAGACGACCAATCCTTCCGC
>Ga0157373_10000208_pt1 | contig 48082 bp, 53 predicted proteins | sample C65metaG_FD_113460 | JGI IMG/M metagenome (GOLD analysis project Ga0157373, IMG submission 113460) | Corn rhizosphere microbial communities from Kellogg Biological Station, Michigan, USA - C6-5 metaG | ecosystem: Host-associated > Plants > Roots > Rhizosphere > Soil | place: USA: Michigan... | reverse complement strand
CTTCCTTTGTCCAGTTGTGTCTAACTTCAGTCATGCCTTCTATATTTAATTGCCAAACTTAAATAAAAATCCTCGCTTATAATCAACATGGAATTATAACAATTAGGTATTATCAACAAGATTCAATGCTTACAGCAAAAATTTAGTAGCCAGGTAAAGCGGCAGCAAAAAGCCGGCGCAATCTGTAAAAGTGGTGATAATGATGGATGATGCCACGGCCGGGTCGATACCTACACGTTTCAGTATCAGGGGGATTGACGCTCCTGTTAACCCGGCTATAATAAGATTACCGGTCATGGCTAAAAACAATACCAGGCCAAGTATCGGGTTCGAATCATAAAATAAGGCGATGAGGAAAACGATAAAACCATTGCAGGCACCGTTTATCATCCCAACCAAAAATTCTTTTAATACGGTTTGATAAGCCTGCTTGTCGTTCAGGTCTGTCAACGAGATACGCCTCACCGTTACCGCCAATGATTGCGTTGCCGCGTTACCGCCCATACCTGCAATAATGGTCATGTAGGCTGATATGATGGGTAATTTTGCTACCGTACCATCAAAACTACGGATAATAGAAGCAGCCAGATACGCTGTGCCCAGGTTAATGATGAGCCAGGGTAAACGGCTTTTTACCGCATCCTGCCAGTTACCGCTCAGTTCCTCATCTTCGGATACACCGGATATCTTTAAGATGTCCTCGGTGTTTTCCTCTTCCATTACGTCGATGATATCATCTACGGTGATGCGGCCCAGCAAACGCATATCATCGTCGACCACCGGTATGCTGGCCAGGTTATATTGCGATATCAGTTTGGCAACATCTTCCTGGTCAAGATCGGCCTTAACATAAACATAGTCACTGTTGTATATAGAGGCTATTTTGGTTTCGGGGCGTGCCTTAATGATGGATTTAAGCGATACGATACCTTTTAAAGTTTTAGTGTCGTCAACCACGTAAATGGTATAAAACTCCTCCATCTCTTCCGATTGGTGGATAATGTCCTCGAGCGCGTCCTTCTTATCCATGTTGATCTTCACACAGATCACGTCCGTGTTCATCAAACCGCCGGCGCTGTCTTCGGGATAGCTTAATAGGGAGCGTATCTCGGTGGCGTCTTCGTGGTCAACGTCCTTTAATACTTCGTGCTGCTCGTGTTCTTCTAATTGCGAGATCAAGTCGGTAGCATCGTCATAATCCAATTCTTCGATGATCTCCGAACGTTTTTCGGGGTCCAGGTTATAAAGGATATCTTCGGGGTGATGCTCCTCGTCCATCTCGGCAATTACTTCCGACGCGATATCGACAGGCAAAACATTGATGATGCGCTCGCGTTCCTCTGGCGCCAGTTTCTCGAAAATAATGGCAATCTCCGAGGCATGATAATCCACCAGAGCTTCTTTAAGCTCCTGATCATCACCCTGTAACGCTGTAGTTATGCGTAGCAGATCGGCCTTGTTGATCTCGAAGGATTGCATACCCGACTAAATTACGAATAATGCCCCAAACGCCAATAAAAAAGGGCGAATAATCGCCCTTAACTATCTAATCAACTAAAAAATAAACAATTAATTTGTGCGGATCTTTTGCAGCTTATACGATGTGTTATCGTGACAAATTACCAACTCATCCTGATCCATCGATTCGATCCTGATCCGGCGCTCGCCGGTGCGGTCGTAATCATGGATCAATAGAAACATCTGGTCGTCGTTTTTAATCATCCGGAACGGCGAAACAATGGTGTTGGCCAATTTCGATTCTTTAAAAAAGCTGATCTTTAATAAATGAGTAACAAAATCAAATTCAAATTTCTTCTCCTTTTCCATGTAAATACCAAGCGGAAGTGTACTCATAATAATGAATTTTAAAGGTTAGGAGTAAATATTTATGTCTATAATTAAAAAATTTCGGCGAAGGGCAATAAACTAAACGGTATGCAGCCACGAAACTTTGACACCCTGCAGATGATTAAAAAGAGCTAAGCTTTTTTCGATCTGACTCTTTCGAATCTCTATTCTGATTTCACAAACGGCATCAAATTGCTGATGGATAATCGCCAGGTTTTCGTTTTTGATAATACGCATCACATCGTTCATCTGTGTATAATCAAAATATATGCCATAAACGTCGTTGACCGTTTTTTCAATGATATTTGTCGATTTTAAGGCTTCTTCGGCTGCCGAACGGTACGCATTGATCAATCCGGGAACGCCTAGCAGCGTGCCACCAAAATACCGGACAACAACGACTAAAATATTGGTCAGATTTTTAGACAACAATGTATTTAAAATCGGACGACCAGCCGTACCGGATGGTTCGCCGTCATCATTCACCCTGAATACCGAACGGTCGGGTGTTAAGCGCAGCGCAAAACAATGATGGTTAGCCTTGGTATGTTCGGCTTTGAGTTTGGCGATAATGGGTTTTATTTCGCTTTCCGACTTAACAGGATATGCAAAAGCTATAAACTTGCTGCCTTTATCTTTAAAAATACCTTCGCAGGGTTGGCGAATAGTAAGGTAAGTGTCGTCAAACAGCATAAGGCTTCAATATTAGTAGTTCATCCTCGCCTATGCTATCAATGCTTGTGATACCTCCTTCAATTACAGGGGCTTTTATGCCTTGTTTTAAAGCGATTTTACCTGTAAACACCCTGGCTTCATCCCATAATCTCGCATCAATAAAGCTGTTCAGTGTTTGTGCCCCGCCTTCGATGATGAGCGATTGCACATCCTGCAGGTAAAGCTGAAAAAGGATATACTGCGGAACAAAATTATCGAAATCCTCCAGCGAGATATATTTGATCTTACCGTCGACATCGGTTTTCACGGCATTAAAAACAAAGGTTTCAACCGACTGATCGAACAAGCGTAAATGTGCCGGGAGTTCGAGATTGCGATCGATAACCACCCGTTTTGGCGATTTGCCGGATGTATAACGTACATTCAATTGCGGATCATCAATCAAAGCGGTATTCTTACCTACCAATATGGCGTCCTCTTCGCTTCGCCATTGATGTACCAGCTTTCGTGAAGCTTCGCCGGTTATCCAAAACTGGCTGTTATCCGCCGGAGCAAAATAGCCATCGCTGGTTTGCGCCCATTTAAGTATAACGTACGGCCTTTGTTTTTGAACGCGGGTAAAAAATCGGTTGTTAATTTCCAGGCATTCGCTTTCCAAAACTCCAACCGTAACATGGATACCGGCAGTTTGCAGTTTTTCAATACCTTTTCCGTTCACCTGGTCGAACGGATCGCGGCAACCTACAACAACGTTGGATATTTGATGTTTAATGATGAGATCGGCACAGGGCGGCGTTTTGCCATAATGAGCACAAGGCTCCAGCGTTACATAAATGGTTGATTGTTTTAACAACTCCGCAGCATTATCAAAGCGATCCAGTACGTGATTAACGGCATTCACCTCGGCATGGGCCTGGCCATATTTCTGATGATAGCCTTCGCCGATAATGCGGTCGTCGTAAACAATAACCGCGCCCACCATAGGGTTCGGACTAACAAAACCTTTACCCAATTTTGCTAACTGCAAAGCACGCTGCATATATATATTGTGGCCGCTCATTTTTGCAAAGGTATGCTTTTATGTTTCTTTGCAGTATGAAAACCATTGCCGATACTTTGTCAGTTTTTGAAAACGGGCTTAAATCGCTTTATGATACAGAGGAATTAAGCTCTGTTAAGTATTTAGCATTAACCGATATAACAGGTTTATCAAAAGCACAACTGAGGGCATTTACAGATAATAAACTCAGCGACGAACAGTCTCAAAAAGCAGAAAACATACTATCCGAATTACAAACCGGTAAACCTGTTCAATACGTTTTAGGGTATACCGAGTTTTATGGTTTGCCTTTTAAAGTTAATTCATCGGTATTGATACCCCGGCCGGAAACCGAGGAATTGGTGGAGTGGATTTTGAAAGAGAGTCAAGAATCAAGAATCAAGAGTCAAGAAACGTTTCGTATTCTGGATATAGGTACAGGTAGTGGTTGTATTCCTATTGCTTTAAAGAAAAATTTGCCGCAAGCACAGGTTAGCGCTTTAGATATATCTGCAGAAGCCTTAAATACCGCCAAGCAAAACGCAGAATTAAATAATGTTGACATCGAGTTTATTCATGCCGACATTCTTAACCAAAGCGACCACTCGCCACTCACTACTCACTACTCACTTATAGTAAGCAACCCTCCTTACATTACCGAGCATGAAAAGCGAGAAATGAAGCATAATGTTTTGCGATATGAGCCACATACTGCCTTATTTGTACCGAATAATAACCCGTTGATGTTTTATAATGCAATAGCAGATTTTGCACTGAAACAACTCGAGCCTGACGGAGTGCTTTTTTTCGAAATCAACGAAAATTTAGGCGAACAAACAGTTGAATTATTAGATCATAAACAGTTTAAAAACATAGAGTTAAGGAAGGATATGAGAGGTAAAGACAGGATGATTAAAGCGATAAGATTAATATTATAGTCAGCTACGTATTTTTTATGCCGTTTTTTGGTACTTTGCGCTCACAAACTATATGAAATTTAAACATCTTTTTGCAGTTTTAGCCGCATCGGCAACACTACTTAGCTCATGCAAAACATACTTTATTTCGGTCGACAGTTTCAGGCAGCAGTTTACCGGTTTAGATAGTGCCGGTTTAAGGCGTGTGGTAACAAAATCACCGTATGGTATTAAGTCTGCTTATAATACTTACCCAATTGATTCTATTTTATGTGTCGATAAAGATGGCACTAAAATGGTTTTGAAAAAAAGCCCGTCTATCGAGATCCGGTTTACCGATATTTCGAATAAAAAAACGGTCTTTTATTTTGATCTGATGGTAGTTCATAATGATACCGTAACAGGTGTACGATCGAGGTTTATACCTTCCCTTAAAAGATCGATCCCATTAAGCCAGGTAAAAACCATTGAAGTACAGGATGGCCGGAAAAGGTATAGCTACGTTAATTAAACTTTTTCTAGCCGGCTTATTCCTCACCCCTTTTTTTTCTTACCGAACTCCTCGGATGGTGGCTGACGATCACACTTTTTAAATACTCCCTGTCCAGGTGCGTATAGATCTCGGTAGTTGTAATACTTTCATGGCCGAGCATTTCCTGTACTGCGCGCAGGTCGGCCCCGCCCTCAATCAAATGGGTAGCAAACGAATGCCGGAAAGTGTGCGGACTGATGCTTTTCTTTAAACCGATCTTCGCGGCAAGGTCTTTAATCACCATAAATACATAAACCCGCGTCAGTCGTTTTCCCCTACGGTTTAAAAATACTATATCATCTTCCCCGTTTTGAATAGGCATCAGCGGCCTGATCTCGCCAAGCCATATTTTGAGGTATTTTATCGCCTCTGAGCCTATTGGCACCAAACGCTCTTTATTTCCTTTGCCAACTATCTTGATAAAATTAATTTCGAGGTATAAGTTGGATATCCGTAAGGTAACCAGCTCGGATACCCGTAAACCACAACTGTACAGCACCTCGATCATAGTTTTATTGCGCATCCCTTCAGGCGTGGAAACATCAACGGCGGCTATCAGGTTATCTATGTCAGCTAAATTCAATGTATCAGGCAGCTTACGGCTCAGTTTCGGGCCTTCTATCAGTTCTGACGGATCATCACTAATCCGGTTATCCAATAATAAATAACGGTAAAAAGCTTTTATACCCGATATAATACGTGCCTGTGATGAGGGTATCATTCCCAATTCATTCACCCAGGCAATAAACTCGCTCAAATCCTTGTGTTTAACGGTATGCGGGCATAGCTTAACCTGTTTGTTTTCAGAAAATTGGATCAGTTTATCTAAATCGGTAAGATAGGCATTGATGGAGTTTGGAGACAGCGATCTTTCCAGTTTAAGATACGAACGAAAACCCTTTTTTGCTGCCTGCCAGTCCACTATTTTAGTTTTGATGTTTTATAGTTATGTTTGAGCTGATGAAGATACAAATTATCAACGGGCCTAATTTAAACTTACTTGGCATTCGCGAAAAATCTATTTACGGCAACTCCAGTTTCGACGATTATTTAATCGATCTGCGCAAGCAATACCCCAATATCGATATCAGTTATTACCAAAGCAATGTAGAAGGCGAACTGATCAACAAGCTCCATGAGATTGGATTTAGTTACGATGGTGTAGTTATCAATGCGGGGGCATATACACATACTTCGATCGCCATTGCCGACGCCATTGCAGCTATCAATACACCGGTTATCGAAGTGCATATTTCCAACGTTTATAAACGGGAAGAATTCAGACATTCATCCATGCTGGCCAGCAATTGTAAAGGTGTAATTGCAGGTTTCGGTCTCGATTCATACCGGCTTGGCATTGAGAATTTTATAAAAGGATAATTGAACTATGCGTACGCTGTTTAAACTGATATCGCTAAATATTTTCGCAGCACTTTTATTCGGCGCCGCAAGCTATACCAGCGCGCAAAATGTTAAGCATCACGGTAAGCATTCGCTGCGCGATTCGCTACGGCAAAAAGTTTTGCAGCGCGATTCGATGGCGCGCGCATTCCGGCATACTGATGGTTCGATAAACGACCTGGTAAGTAAAATTGAAGATTACACCACGCAGTATAATCAAATAAGTAACGATCTTTCAAAGGGCTTCGATACGCTTGAGATAAGTCAGCGTCTGCCACAACTGGAAAAAAGGATGGCTTTGATGAAAAACACCATCGAAAACTCCAGCACGTTCGGATATTTGTCTACGATTCGTGATATGATCGATCATATTACCGCACAAATGTCGAATTGGGAAACACAATTAGGTGATTATAGCGATGAACTCGACAAAATGCGTGAAGATCTGGCGAGGTTTAAAGCCGATACTACTTTGCGCACCGCGCCCGCTGACAGCAGCTTGAGGGAAAAATATTATTTGCAGGTTCAGGAACTCGAAAAAAAATGGGCAAAAATTGACAGTTGTACCAAAAGATCCATTATCCGGATCGGCTTTTTAGAGAACGGCGTTTCTACTCTTTCTATCTTACTGATCGACCTGGATGACCGCATTGATGCACGGATCCATTTATTTACCATAAAAGCCACTACCAACGAATATGGTTTTTTATGGGATATGCATAAAATGGACAGGTTAGATACAGCTTTGTCCCGTTCTTATAACCTCAATTTCAAGCTGTATAAATATTTCTTTACCGGCAAATCCAATTATTATCCGCATTTAGGGTTTGTCGCCTTACTTCTTTCATTTGGAGTATGGATCATTTCAAGCAGGCGAAAAACGGCACGTGTTAAAGAAAATGCCCAGGCTATTTTCGATCAAACGCATTATGTCGTCAAACATCCTATTGCATCAACTATCTTGGTTACGGCAATCATCGGCACTTATTTTTATGATCACCCGCCACAGGTGTTTGCGCAAACCACGTTGCTGCTGGTGTTGTTTGCCTTAGGTTTCCTGATCAAAAATAACTTTCCGAAAGCTTTATATAGTTTTTGGATGGTAATGGTGCCGGTAGCAATATTTTTAAGCTTCAGTAACCTGTTAATATTAATACCTTATGCTGACAGATGGTTGTTGCTGATGCTTTCGGCAGCAGCTATTTACGGCGCATACCGCTTGTTACAGGATATAAAAACAATTACAAATAATACAGAGGTTAAAAACGATTATCCGCCACACCTTGCTGTTGTCTTAAAAGTGTTCATTGCTTTAAATGCAATTTCGTTGTTATTGAATATCGCGGGCCGCTTCAGTCTTGCTAAAATAATAAGTACAACTGCCACATTTAATCTTTGCCTGGGTATGGGAATGTACATTTTGGTGCAGATACTGATGGAAAGCCTGTTTTTGCAGCTCGAAGCCAACAAAACCAACGATAATCAAAGCCTTACCTCCTATCTTGATTTTAAAGTTGTACAGAAGAAATTTAAGGATGTACTGATCAAGGTTACAGTCATTTTATGGCTTATCGCCCTGGCGCAAAACTTGAATATTGACGATTATCTTTACGACCAGGCCAGCGACTTCCTGAGTAATAAACACCAGTTTAGCAGTACGGCGTTTACTTTCGGCAGTATATTAACCTTTATCATCGTTATCTGGATATCGGGCCTGATAGCACGGGTGATTAGCTATTTTTACGATTTTACAGGGCAGCAGGAAAGGCTTACAGCCAAAGCTAAAAAGACACGCTCTTCTATCCTGCTTATCCGCTTAACCATATTTACCATTGGTTTTTTTGTGGCGATAACTGCCGCCGGCATACCGATGGACAGAGTAACCATTATCATCGGCGCATTAGGTGTGGGTATTGGTTTTGGTTTGCAGAATATCGTTAATAACCTGGTATCGGGTATTATACTGGCGTTTGAGAAACCAGTGCAGGTTGGTGATATTATTGAAGTAAACGGCAAAACGGGTACAATTAAAGAGATCGGTATCCGATCGAGCAAGATTGCCCGTGGCGACGGTTCGGAATTGATTGTACCTAATGGTGACCTGATATCACAGCATGTAGTGAACTGGACGTTGAGCGATAACAGCCGCCAGGTAGAACTGGTTGTAGGTGTAGCTTATGGCAGCGATATAGCTAAAGTTGAGACATTATTGAAACAGATATTGAATAGCAACGATGATATTATGAAAACGCCGGCGCCATCGGTATTTCTGCACAATTTCAGCGATAGCGCGGTCGATTTTAAATTATTCTTCTGGACAGCTGATATCAATACCTGGTCGCGCTTAAAAAGCAATATCATGTCCGAGATCTATACTCAATTTGGTAAAGAAGGTATTGAAATACCACATCCGAAGCGTGACGTACAGGTTTATTTCCCCGAAAATACATCAGAGGATATCGCAAAGCTGCCGAAGGTTACAAAAAATCCTCCGGGGAAAGATCAGTAAAGTGCTTTTTTTTCTTTACAAAAAAGCTCATCACAATGCTTTTTTTGTACATACCTGTTAAGTTATATTGCCGGTAGCGCGATCTGACCGTGGTTATGTTTTTGCTGAAAAGGTTGCGTATAAAGTTTTGATGGGCTCTGCTTATGGCCCATGCATCTTTACGCTTTCCTTCGCCCATAAAGCGAATAACAGCTATAAAGTCTAAACACATCCTGATCGGGATAATGATGAGCGCCCGCCAGAAAGGCAGGTTCTTTTTAAGAAGTACCAGGTTATTGCGGAAGTTTAGATAGGTTTTAAACGGATTTTCGGTATTGAGAGTACCACCACCTACGTGAAATACTTCCGATTCGGCACAGTACATTACTTTAAGGCCGATATTTTTTAAGCGCCAGCAGAGATCGATCTCTTCCATGTGCGCGAAGAAGCGCTCGTCAAAACCACCTACATCGTCCCAGTTCTTCTTCTTAATAAACAATGCCGCACCCGACGCCCAGAATACCTCTTTCGATCGCTGGTATTGTCCGCGGTCTTCTTCTATCTCATAAAAAATGCGCCCTTCGCAAAAAGGATAACCAAATTTATCGATAAAACCACCGGCAGCGCCTGCATGTTCAAAACAGTTTTTTTCTTTAAAAGATTTGATCTTCGGGGCAGCGGCGGCTATCAGCTCGTCACTTTCCATCAGGTTGATCACCGGTTCTATCCAACCAGGTACTACCTCAATATCCGAATTGAGCAAAATAAAATAATCCGCTTCTACCCTGCTTAATATCCGGTTATAGCCGCCTGTAAAACCATAGTTCTGGTCATTTCGTAAAATAGTAACCGATGGATAGTGCGTTTTCAGAAATTGTACCGAGCCATCCGAAGAGGCGTTATCGCCTACAACAATTTCGATATTTGGGTAAGTGGAGGCCAGTACTGATGGTAAGAAATCGCGGAGATAGTTTTTGCCGTTCCAGTTGAGGATAACAACGGCCACCCTTGGTAAGTTAAAGCTCATTGAACTATAACCTCCGGTTTTACATTTTGCCGGCTTGAGTGTAGCCTGTATCGTATTTCAGTACTGATCATTCTCTAATTTTATACTTCGGTATCAAACAAAAAGCGCAGTTTAAACTGTGAAAGCCTTTTTGAATGATTAAATTTGCAAATTAAGTGTACAAACATAAAAAAATATATGCACGATAAGGGAGCTATTTTGCCGATGTTTTACCTGCCGCCAGTGGCCTGGTTTTCGCAGTTAAACAAAAGCAAAAATGATATACTGATAGATCAGGAAGAGCATTTTATTAAACAAACCTATCGCAACAGGGCGCATATCTATTCGCCCGATGGCATATTAGCTTTAACTGTACCCGTAGTTAAGGGCGCAAAAGTGCATACCAAAGTGAACGATGTAAAGATCAGCTATGATTTTAACTGGCAGCGTTTACATTGGATGAGTTTACAGAACTGCTATCGCCGTTCGGCCTATTTTGAGTTTTATGAGGATGATTTCGCGCCGTTTTATGAGATGCGCTACGATAATCTGTTTGACTATAACCAGCAGCAATTGAAGATAATATTGAAGTTATTAAAGATAAACGCCAACATTAAATTTACCGGGGAATACGAGGAAAGCTATCCTGACCGGGCAGACCTGCGTTTATCGCTTGATCCGAAAAAAGAACAACCGCAGCAAAAGCCCTACTTTCAGCTATTTGAAGAACGGAAAGGTTTTTTGAACAATCTGAGTATAGTGGATTTGTTGTTTAACCAGGGGCCGCAGGCGGTTAATTACTTATAAGATTCAAAACCACCCATATTAAACTGTCATTTCGAGCAAGTGCAGCGACGATAAAATCTCTTCAAGCAGAAACTTACAGAAGAAGATTTCTCAGCCGTTGGCTTCGAAATGACAGTTCTTTTTAATTCATATTGTTGTTACTTAGCAAATTCCGGCTTCAACAACTGAGGCACTGCTTTGCGCATTTTCATTACTTTAGGTACCGACACCGATTGGATATAGCCGCTTCCGGGATGTGTACGATAATATCCCTGGTGATAAACCTCGGCAGGATACAGTATTTTATATTCAGTAACTTCGGTTACAATAGGTTTATCATAATGATGGCTGGCGTTAACCTTTTTAATCTCTGCTTCGGCTATAGCTTTTTCTTCGGGCGAATGATAGAATATCGCCGAACGGTAATCCTCCCCTTCATCCGGACCCTGATAGTTCAATTCGGTCGGGTTGTGGGCGTATAAAAAGGCATCCACCAGTTGAGCATAACTGATCACCTTAGGATCATAATAGACCTGTACCGATTCGGCATGGCCGGTGTTTTTTTCGCAAACCTGCTCGTAAGTTGGGCGAACAGTCGTACCGCCACTGTAGCCGGCAACTACCTTGTTAACACCTTTTAATTCCGACATAGCTTCGGACATCGCCCAGAAACAACCGCCTGCAAAAGTGGCTACCTTTTCTCCAGGTGCCGGTGCCGGCAATTTAGCAAACGAATGATCTTCAGGGACGGCATTGGCACAACCAACGGCCAGCCATATTACACTTAAAAATAACAAGCTTATTCTTTTCATAATCTTAATTTAATTAGTTGAATTTACGCAATTGGTCGTACTGCGGTTGCCGAGCCTTACAGAAAGTTTATCATCTTAAACTCACATTTACGGCTGGTGCCTTAACGGGGTAAGCAGATAATCCAATCCGTTAATTTTAATCTCGAACATAGTGCTTAACAACATCCCTATTTCCCCTTTCGGAAAACCCTGCATCTGATACCATTCCAAATAATAAGCAGGTACATCGCAAATTAAAGTACCCTTGTACTTGCCATAAGGCATGCGGGTGCTCATTAATTTTTTTAGTATTTCGGGATTCAAAACAGGCTATGGCTTGGCTCAAATATACCTTTTTTGCACCTCACGTGCAACAAAAAAGCCGGTTGCAATTGAAGCCAAAGCCACCAAAGCAATGTTGACTTTTACCGATATCTCTATGGGCGGTATATATTCTACGCCTTGCCTGTCGGCCAGGGCGGGTACTTTTACATAACGGCCATGCGCAGGTATAGCAGTATCTTCAAAGTGCGCTACAAGTTCGGCCAATGCTGTAACCAGTTCTTTACCGCGCATCACATACCCATGTCCTGTAGCTGCAATGCGCGGTTCTAAACTATATAGTTTACGTACCGATTCTGCCGCTTCGGCCCAATCGGTAGTTAAATATTTAGGCGGACCGGATAGTTTTTGCGCGAATGATAACGCATAAACTGCCGACTCGGCCTTGGTGGTGATAAATGCGTCTCCGGCTATCAATGTGGCGTTTAATTTAAAAAACAAAGAGATATGGCCGGGAGTATGCCCAGGCGTATGTATGGTTTTCCATTCGGGTAATTCAGGAATATCCCCGCCGGTATCTAAAGGTTGTATCCTGTCGCTGATATCGATGGGTTTGGTTGGATATAACCAGGATATCCAACTCATTAGGCCACCGCCTACCGTAGGGTCGGCAGGTGGGTATGACGAATGGCCTGTGAGATAAGGTAATTCAAACGGATGAGCATATACAGGTACATCCTCCCAATAAGCTAAAAGCTCTTGCAAAGCGCCAACATGATCAAAATGGCCGTGTGTTAAAATAATGGCTTCCGGCTTGGCGCCTTCGCCAAATAAAGCTTCGGCCATGCTTACAATTTTGGATGCAGAGCCTTTTAAACCCGCATCAACCAATACCCAGCCATTATTACCAACACCACGGCGGTTGGCGATCATATAAATATTAACAAAAACTATCTTCAGCCCCCATACACCTTGTGCAACCTGGTAGTAATTCACTTTCTTACTTGTTTTCATATAAATGGTTAGTAGCTGCGCTCTGCGCGATCTATTATCCAACATGTAAGGTTATGCAGTGTTTGGCTAATGTTGAAAATTATTTAATTGTTAATTAATATCGATTCCCCAACCGGTAAAACACAGCGCCGCGCTTTGTGTTATTGTAGCATATATAAACTAACTATGGAAACTTTTGAAACAACTTTAACAGGCAGCGATGGTAATATAACCGGTCTGGTTAAACAATTAAGTAAAGAAGCATACCAGTTTACATCTATAGATGGTGCTTTGTATTTAACCATTGCTAAAAACGAACATGGTAAGTGGGTACGATTATCAGGCAGCGAACCTTACTTTTCGGGCTGGGTTGATGAGTTGACCGAAAAAATATCGGCCCAACCAAAAACTGTAAAACCTGTTGTTACGCAAAAAACGGCGGATCCGGCAAAAACGGCAGTAAAGAAAACTGCAGATGCGTCCGAAAAAGCGCCTGTAACTAAAAAAATTATAACAAAAGCTGCAGAACAAAAAACGAAAACCGCTGCTGCACCATCCATCAAAAAAACCAAACCGGATACTGACAAAAAAACTACAGTAACTGCTTCGGCAAGTAAAAAAGCTAAAGTATCTTCGGCTGCATCAAAAAGCAAATAATGGAAAAACGCAAGTTAGGTACTACCGGCATTATGGTAAGTCCTTTATGTTTCGGGGGCAATGTTTTCGGCTGGACAGTAGACGAGGCACAGTCACATCATCTATTAGACGCCGTTGTTGACAGCGGTTTAAATTTTATTGATACGGCCGATGTTTATTCCACCTGGGCACATGGCGGTGATGGCGGCCAATCGGAAACCGTTATTGGCAATTGGTTAAAAAAGACCGGGAAACGTGGTAGCGTAATCATTGCCACTAAGGTTGGTAAAGACATGGGTAATGGCAAAAAAGGACTTTCAAAGACATATATTACCAAAGCTGTCGAAGATTCATTAAAACGCCTGCAAACGGATTATATCGATCTGTACCAATCGCATGATGATGATCAGACAGTACCCTTAGAAGAGACGTTATCAGCCTTTGGCGACCTGATCAAACAAGGTAAAGTACGGGCCATTGGTGCATCTAACTATAACGCGCAACGCTTACAGGAGGCCATGAATGCGAGTAAGCAATATAATTTACCGGCTTACCAAACTTTGCAACCATTGTATAATCTGTATGACCGTGAGGCTTATGAAAAGGAGCTGGAGCCTGTATGTGTGGCAAATAATTTAGGCGTAATTAACTTTTACGCTTTAGCCAGCGGTTTTTTAACGGGTAAATATCGTACAAAGGAGGACCTGGCTAAAACAAGCCGACAAAGCAATAAAAAATATTTTAACGAGCGTGGCTTTAAAATATTGAAAGGATTAGATGAGGTTGCTGCGCGTTACAATGCCAACCCGGCGCAAGTTGCATTGGCCTGGCAAATGGCCCGACCAAGTATTACCGCGCCTATTGCCAGCGCGACAAGTATTGAGCAATTGCAAGATCTGATCAAAGCAACAGAATTGAAATTAGACAACGATGCTATACAGATTATCAGCGCTGCAAGCGCATGATTTTTGACCGGATTATTTGATAATCAGGGGCAAAAAGCGTATATTACATAGTTCTGTAACAGAAAGCGTTCTTTAAAAGATCTAAACAATGCCATTATGGGTATACCCATATAATACCCATGTGCTTTATGGGTATGAAAATAAGAAAATGCCTTTGCGTGCCTTAAATGTGAGGGATTTCTTTAGTAGATAGGTTAAAACACCTATAAATACCCATGTGTTGATTTTGGTAGCAAGTAGTTAGTATCAAGTAACAAGACTTTCAAATACTTGGTACCTGATACTTGCGACTTGATACTATCTCAGGAAATCGCCATACCACTTACCCGAAGATTTTACGGTACGTTTCTGCGTCTCAAAATCAACATGAATGATACCAAAACGTGGGTGGTAGCCTTCGGCCCATTCAAAGTTGTCGGTTAGCGTCCAGACAAAGTAACCTCCTACTTTGCAGCCTTCGTTTTTAGCTTTTAGCACCTGCGTGATATGGTCTTTGAGGTATTGGAGACGTAGCGGATCGTCTACTTCTCCATCAATGACCGTATCCGGAAAGGCAGCGCCGTTTTCGGTCATGATGATCTTTTTAATCTGCGGGTAAGCGTCAAACTTTTTGATGATATGATAGATAGCCTGCGGATAAACCTCCCATTTCATAGCGGTGATGGGTACGCTGCGTTTTTCAGGTTTTATCAGCCTCGCTCCTACGTATGGCACAAAGAACGATGCTTTAACGATCTCGCGGGTATAATTCTGCAGCCCAATAAAATCAAAATCGAAAACCATTAAATCTTCATCACCTGGCAGCATGTATTTCTTAAGCTCGTTGAATATTTTTACCTCCGTTGGATAACCCAGGCCAATGGTCGGTTCAAAAAACAAACGGTTTAAAATCGCGTCAACACGTTTGGCGGCAGCAATATGGCGCGGTTTTGATGAATACGGCTCAACATGCGAGCAGGAAAATGTGGTACCTATTGTTGTTTCCGGGCACAGCTGGCGCAATATCCTCCCTCCGGCAGCCATACATAAAACCGCGTGGTGTACCGCAGGCAAAAAGTTTTTAACACCGGTACGGCCGGGTGCATGTAAGCCTAAAAAGTAACCGGCGCCAACAAATACCGATGGCTCGTTCATCACCATCCAGTGCTTAACACGATCGCCAAAGCTTTGGGCGCAGATAGTCACAAAATCGCTGAACCAGTTCACAACTTCTCTGTTAGTCCAGCCCCCCTTTTGCTCGAGGGCGTGTGGTATATCCCAATGGTAAATAGTGACCCATGGTTCAACACCACATTCCAAACAAAAATCAATAACACGGTTATAGAAATCGATGCCGGCCTGGTTAGGCGAAGATTTGGTTCCATCGGGCATAATGCGGGGCCAGGCGATTGAAAATCGAAAATTGGGGATATTTAATTGCTTTACAAGCAGGATATCTTCGCGGTAGCGGTTGTAAAAGTCGGTAGCTATTTGCGGATGATCACCATTGAGTGTTTTGCCTTTGGTTTGCGCGAAGACATCCCAAACGGAAAGCCCGCGATTGTCTGCATCAAAAGCGCCTTCTGTTTGCGGAGCGGCGGTTGATACTCCCCAGATAAAATCGTTGCCAAAAAGTTGTTTAGAAAGGTTTGCGTTTTCGATATCAGAGTCCATCGATAGTCCAGGTCAAGCTAATTTTTGCCTAAACTGTAAATTTTTATTTAAAGTAGAACAGAAAATTAAATAATAATAATTGCTTAGTGCATGAATGACGAACGCATGCTCCACAAAAATACCATCTTCTTAATGTTCCGGATGAGTGCAAAAATATTCAATGCTTTCATATTACAAGTTTAATTACTTGCCTTTAACTTAATATATAAAACTTGTTATGTTATTGTTAATAAGCAAGAAACGCTTATTGCATAGTAATACGTTTTTTGATGGAGAAATGTTTGGTAGCGGGCCATTAATAAAAAAGCCACGGCTCTATCGGGCAATGGCTTGTAAGTAAATAAAAATAAGATTTCGACACTTATTCCGAATAAACGCTGCCCACCCTGTCGCGCAGGTTATAGCCGGATACCATTACCTCGCCATAAGCGCCGGCGGTGCGCACCGCGATCAGATCTCCGCGGAAAGATTCGGGAAGCTCAACATCCTTGCGGAAACAATCGGTGCTTTCGCAGATGGGCCCTACTACGTCGTAATGGAGTTGTGAGTCGCGGGTTGTCAGTTGTGGGTTGTTTTGAATTTTGAATTTTGAATTTTGACTTAGATTCTCTATCTGATGATAAGCCTGGTACAACATCGGGCGTATCAGTTCGGTCATGCCGGCATCCAATATCAAGAAATTCTTTTTAATGCCGTTTTTAACATACAAAACCCGACTAATCAATGCTGCCGATTGGGCAACCAGGGCCCGACCTAATTCAAAGTGCACCTCCTGACCGGGTTTTACCGTCAGAAAATCGTTAAACACCTTAAAATAGCTTTCAAAGTCGCAGATCGGTTTTTCGTCTGGGTTTTGATAATCCACGCCCAAACCACCGCCTAAATTTAAAACTTTAACCGGCAGGTTATGATCCTCAAACCATTGTTGAAGCTCGTTTACGCGGATGCACAGGTTTTTATAAACGCCCAAATCGGTAATTTGCGAACCGATATGGAAGTGAATGCCTATAAATTGCAGATTAGTGCATTTGGATAAAGCTTCGGCTACAGCGGGCAGTTCCCAGGTGTTAACGCCAAATTTGTTTTCTTCCAATCCGGTGGTAATAAAATGGTGTGTATGCGCGTCAACATTAGGGTTAATACGTATGGCTACACTGGCGGTTTTGTTTTTAGCTTTCGCCAGATCGTTAATGATCTGCAGTTCCTGAACCGATTCTACATTAAAACAAAAGATATCCCTGTCCAGCGCCTCGTTGATCTCTTTGTCTGATTTGCCAACACCGGCAAACACCACTTTATCTTTCGCAAAACCATGATCGATAGCTGCTTTAACTTCACCACCGCTCACACAATCGGCACCGATACCGAAAGATTGGATCAGATCTAAAACCTTCGGATTAAAGTTAGCTTTCATAGCATAATGCACATGGAAATTATAAGCCGAGGCTGCTGATGTACAAGCCTGCAAAGTTTGCTTTAACAGGTTCAGATCGTAGTAGTAAAAAGGAGTTTCTAATTGCTGAAAGCGTGATATGGTATTGGTGTTGAACATTTTTTATTGAGTTGTAAGTTGACAGTTGTTAGTTGTCAGTTTATATAAGTTTATTATTGCCGGCCATTGAGTTAAAACCGATAACCCATAACAGAAAACCGACAACTATATTAAAACAATCGGCTATGCAAACTGCGCAAAACTTCAACCTTATCGCCTGTTTTTACCAGGATGGATATGTTATAGCTGCTGCCGCCATAGGATATCATACGAACCGGGATATGTTTAATAGCTTCCAGAACCTTGGCTGCGTAACCATGCTTTTCGGCCCTGAAATCGCCAACCACACAAATAATGGTTTGGTTTACGTCGATCTCGACTGTACCGAAAGCGTTTAGTTCATTCCTGATTTCGTCCAGGTAAGTGGTATCATCAATAGTTAATGACACAGCCACTTCCGAAGTGGTGATCATATCGATGGCCGTTTTATAACGCTCGAATACCTCGAATACCTGGCGTAAAAAACCATGCGCCAATAGCATACGGCTTGAGTGGATATTGATAGCCGTGATGCCGTCCTTAGCAGCGATAGATTTGATCTCGCTACGGTCATTATTGCTGTCTATCAACGTGCCTGGTGCGGCAGGTTCCATCGTGTTTAACAATCTTACCGGAATATTGAATTTTTGTGCCGGGAATACGCTTTGCGGATGCAATATTTTCGCCCCGAAATAAGCTAGTTCGGCCGCTTCGTGAAACGAAAGTTGTTTGATGGGCTTGGTACCCTGTACAATGCGCGGGTCATTATTATGCATACCATCGATATCGGTCCAGATTTGAACCTCTTCGGCGCTGATAGCAGCGCCGATTAATGATGCAGTATAATCGCTGCCGCCGCGGCGCAGGTTATCCACCTCGCCATAGGCATTACGGCAAATATATCCCTGAGTGATAAACAGTTTATTATCACCATGCTTTTGCAGGATCGGTTTCAGATGGCCGGCGATATAATCAATCTCCGGTTCGCCATCTTCATCCACCTTCATAAAATCCAGAGCAGGTAGCAAAACAGATTTAACGCCTAACTCTTGCAGGTAAACATGATACAAGGTAGTTGATAAAAGCTCGCCTTGAGCTAAAACGATCTTATCCTCAATGCTTGTAAAATGATCATTAGCCAGGTTTGAAAGCAGATCGAAATGGTAATCGATCACTTCTTTACCCAGCACCAAAAATTCGTTCTTCAGATAAAGTTCTTTAATAAAATCCTCGTATTTGGCTTTTAAAACGGCTATAAGGCGAGCGGCTTCTACCTTATCACTTTTCAGATAAGCCTGCCCAATTTCAACCAAACTATTGGTTGTACCTGAAACTGCCGATAGTACCACGATCTGTTTTTGCGACGGATCGATAATATCCAGCAATTTTTTCATCCTTTCTGGACTGCCTACAGAGGTTCCTCCGAATTTTAAAACTTTCATCTGTCTTTCTTGCATCAATATAAGCCGCCAAAATTAGGATTTTAAGCTTAAAATACACGCGCCGGGCAAATTAAATTGAAAATGGGCACTTTAACTGGCAAGTGTTTTGCAGAGCTTAACGTATGCAAGCCTATAAAAATCTGACAGAAAACGCCGGTGTATCCGCCTATAAAATTGGCGACGACTTTATTATTGTTGAGTTTGAAGATGGCAGCCGCTATCTGTATGACTATATGAGCGCCGGCAAAGAACACATAGAGCAAATGAAGATATTGGCCATAACCGGCCAGGGTTTAACAACTTATATCAATCAGCATGTGAGGCAACATTATGCTGAGAAACTTATTTAACACGCGTTGCCGTAACTCTTACCGCGTCATCCTCTTTAGTTTCAAAAATAATTTGTTTATCCGTTAAACTGATAATATAGAACGAGAAATTGCGGGTTTTGTCATCGGCCAATTGTTCAGTAACCCGGATATTATTGCCATCAAGTTTATACCTACCATGCGAGAGAATTTTACCTTCGGATAAGATCAGCATATCGCCACCCTGCGAAAAAATAACCGACGGCGATTTTTCGTTCAGTTCACGTGCTGAAACTGTATCATCAGGATTACGCGAATACGGATTTGAAACTTTAATATACCTCCATTTACCGATTACCTCTTCCGGTTTGATCACATGTTTACAGGCTGTGAAAGCAATTATTACCAGTAAAAAGCAGAATGATATTCTTGTGGTCATCGCATTAAGATTACTGCAAATTAAACGTTTGCGCCAGCAATTCAAATGACCTGAACCTGTCCTCCTGCGAATAAGTTATTGCCGCAGCCATAATCTCATCGGCCTGGCAGGTATGCGCCAACGCGTTGACTTGTTGTTTTACCTGTTCGGGCGTACCGGCTATAATACGGTTACTATTGGTTTGCATACGCATCAAATCCTGCGCAGTGTACGGATAATCTTTTATTTCGCTGTAAGGCATCATACCCTGGCGTATCTCTCCTTTTTCCATCTGCAAAAATATGTGCAGCATCGATTTTTTAAGCTCTTCGGCTTTTTCTTCAGTATCTGCACATAAAATCCATACAGCAATCAGCACCTCAGGTTTGGTGAAAATATCCGATGGTATAAAATTCTCGCGATAAGCCTGTATAGCCTCTTTTACACCGTTGCCGTTGATAAACTGGGCAAAGGCCAGCCCTAAACCCATTTCGGCGGCGATGTATGCGCTTGTACCGCTCGATGTAAGCATCCATATCGGTGGTTCATCGTAAACTATAGGTATAGCTTTAACCGCACCAAACTGAGTTTGTACCCTGTCATTAAAATACAGCTGCAATTCATTGATCTGTTGTATATAATCTTCTTCTTTAAAACGATTGCCCGGATTTAATAACGAAGCGGTAACTCTGTCACCACCGGGTGCACGGCCAATGCCGAGATCAATACGTCCCGGTGCCAGGGTTTCTAACAATCTAAAATTCTCGGCAACTTTTAACGAACTGTGATTCGGCAGCATAATACCACCGGCACCTAAACGAATGCTTTTGGTAAATGCCGCTAAATGCGCTATCAATACTTCCGGCGCCGAACCGGCGATGCTGGCCAGGTTATGATGCTCCGACATCCAGAAACGATGATAACCCCACTCCTCGGCCTTCTGTACCAGTTGCACAGTTTGCTGTATGGCGCTTATAGCGGTATTACCTTTACTGATGGTTGACTGATCGAGTATGCTGAGTTTAATATTCTTCATTTTTTCAGAAATGCGATAAATGTATCCGCTGCAAATTGAAAAAATCTGCGCCGGTTATTCGTAATCTGAAGATCATAAAACAGTCAGCAAAATGTTTGATGGGTAGTATAAAAAAGAAAAGGGTGATCATTGGTTAGTGATCACCCTTAGGTACTTAGGTTTATAGCTGGTTAGACTATGTAATTTACTAAGGCAACTATTCCGATAATTGCCAGGATGCATGCTTGCAGTTTCTGCTCGAAAGTTAATGTCTGGGCTATTGCTTTCATTTCTTAAGGGATTAATCAAATCTATATATAAAACAGTGTTCTACAATAGCAATATGCACTTTTGTTAATTTTGAATTAACATTTCAATTACATTGATTACTCTCTAATCCTTGGTATTTTCGGTTAATAAATTTGCAACAAAACAAATCTTTTTTTTGTGGGCACAAATTTAAAAACATTGTTTATGTCGTTTAAAGTAAGAAATCGTTTCCCGAATTCTGCCCAAAATACTTAAATGCGGTTTAAATGCTGTGCAATAAAAAAACAAATAGATTGCTGATTTGTAACCCGCTTACCACTTTTCAGCTCAATCCTTATTATCTATTTGTTAAATAATAAGAATTACATAGCAATAAGCAATAAAAATGCTATATTTAGCATAATTGAAGCCAGGAAACGATGAAGAATGCCGCGGTTATAATTTTCATTAAAAACCCCGACCTGGGCCGGGTGAAAAAACGGTTGGCCCAAACCGTTGGTGACGAACAGGCGCTTGAAATTTATACCGGAATGCTGGAACATATTCAAACCATTACCCGACCGTTAAATGCCGATAAATATCTGTTTTATGACCGGGCCAGAGACATGGACGATAACTGGCCGAATGACGTTTACCGTAAGGACGTACAATCAGGCCCGTATATGGTTAATCGCATACAAAACGCGCTTAAAAAAGTATTTGCCAAAGGACATACACACGTGGTAATTATAGGTAGTGATTGCCTCGAACTGGATGAGCGTATGATCAGGCTTGCTTTACGGCAACTTGAACACTTTGATACAGTAATTGGCCCAACTCAGGATGGGGGGTTTTACCTGTTCGGACTTAATGAATATAATTCCGACATGCTTAAAGTGCCGGGTTGGGGTACTTCATCACTTATGAATAATGTGTTAAAAGTTATCCAGCATCAACATAAAACGCACTTTATGCTTCCTGTGCTATCAGGTGTTGTTACGGCCGATGATTTGAATGAAAACCTTAAACAATTGGTTAAGTAAGATATCATAAAATACTGATTAATAGCTGTGTTTAACTTTAAGTTGATTTCAAACACGCTTATTTTTACATTATAAGCGCATCCAGTATTTACCTTTAGCTGACTATCAGAACATCATTTATCGCAATAAATGCTTAATTTTGCGGCCATTAACAATGAGTAAGCACGGTAGAATTTTGGTGGCCATGAGTGGCGGGGTTGATAGTTCGGTAGCAGCGGTAATGCTGCACGAGCAAGGGTACGAGGTTATCGGTCTCACCATGAAAACCTGGGACTATGCCTCATCGGGCACCAATAGTAAAGAAACCGGTTGCTGTAGCCTGGATAGCATTAACGATGCACGTGCCCTGGCAGTCGGTTATGGCTTCCCTCATTATATCCTGGATATCCGCAGTGAATTTGGTGATTTTGTGATCGATAACTTTGTTGATGAGTATCTCGCCGGCCGCACCCCTAACCCCTGCGTTTTGTGTAACACTCACATCAAATGGGAAGCCCTGTTGAAGCGCGCTGACAAGCTCGACTGTGAGTTTATTGCCACCGGCCATTACGCCAACATCCGCCAGCATGATAATGGCCGTTATGTGATATCTAAGGGATTGGACGAACATAAAGATCAATCCTATGTATTATGGGGTGTATCGCAGCAAAACCTGGCACGCACCCATTTCCCGTTAGGTAGCTTTGCAAAAGCCGAAATCCGGCAAATGGCTAAGGATATGGGCCAGTTGGAATTAGCCAACAAAAGCGAAAGTTACGAAATATGTTTTGTGCCCGATAATGACTATCGCGCATTTCTGCGCCATAAAGTAGGCGATCTGGAAGAACGTGTTGACGGCGGCAATTATGTTTTGACAGACGGTACCGTTATAGGTAAACATAAAGGTTATCCTTTTTATACTATCGGGCAACGTAAGGGCTTGGGTGTGGCTTTAGGACATCCGATGTTTGTTACCAAAATTATCCCCGAAACTAATACCGTAGTATTGGGCACTGCCGATGAACTGGAACGTAAAGAAGCATGGGTGCGTAACCTTAACCTCATTAAATACGAAACCATTACCGAACCGATAGAAGCTATCACCAAAATAAGGTATAAGGACGCCGGCTCGACGAGTAATATCGTACAGATCGGCGAGCATATGAAAGTCGATTTCCACCATTCCGTTTCGGGCATAGCTCCCGGCCAATCTGCTGTTTTTTACGAAGGTAACGATCTTTTAGGCGGCGGTTTCCTGATCTGATATTTTGGTTGATTAAGTTAATTAAGTGAGTGGTTGATTAGGTTAATTAGACTTAAGTTTTTATCGCTGATTTATATCATTCCATCAACCCAATCAACCTGATCAACCACTTAACTTCATTCAACATTGCAAATAATATCTTTGCGTTTAGCATACTTTATGCTTTATTTGCAAAAAAACTGAATCTGAATGGCAAAAAATTTACTAATAGTAGAATCCCCGGCGAAGGCGAAAACCATCGAGGGGTATCTTGGTAAAGACTTCACCGTTAAATCAAGTTACGGGCATATCCGCGATTTGGTCAAATCTGAAGATGCCATCGATATCAGCAATAACTTTCAACAAAAATATGAAGTACCTGCCGATAAGAAGCAGGTAGTTAACGAGTTAAAGAAATTAGCTAAAGAAGCCGAAATGGTATGGCTCGCATCCGATGAGGACCGCGAAGGAGAAGCGATATCGTGGCACCTGTTCGATACTCTCGATCTGAAAGATGCTACCACAAAGCGTATAGTTTTTCACGAGATCACTAAAACAGCTATCGAAAAGGCGATACAAAATCCACGTAAAATCGACTATAACCTGGTGAATGCCCAACAGGCCCGTCGCGTTTTAGACCGGTTAGTGGGTTTCGAATTGTCACCCGTATTGTGGAAAAAGGTGAAACCATCGCTTTCGGCAGGTCGGGTTCAATCAGTAGCTGTGAGGTTAATTGTTGATCGCGAACGCGAGATCAATAAATTTAACAGCGAGGCCTCATTCCGTATTATTGCCGTATTTGGTAAGGGCCGTGAGGCATTTAAAGCCGAACTACCCGAACGCTTCAACAAGCAGGAAGATGCGGAGCAGTTTTTAACCGATTGTATCAACGCCATATTTACGGTTAAAAGTTTAGAAACCAGGCCAACTAAACGTTCACCTGCGGCGCCTTTTACCACATCAACCTTACAACAGGAAGCAAGCCGCAAATTGGGCTTTTCGGTTTCGCGCACCATGTCGGTAGCGCAAAAACTGTATGAATACGGTAAAATAACCTATATGCGTACCGACTCGGTTAACCTGTCGGATACCGCTTTACAAGCCGCTGAAAAGCAAATTGTATCAGCTTATGGCGATAAATACCATCAGTTACGCAAATACAAAACTAAATCGGCGGGCGCACAGGAAGCCCACGAAGCTATCAGGCCTACATTTTTTGAAGATCAGACCATCGATGGCGATCCGTCGGAAAAACGTTTGTACGAATTGATCTGGAAGCGCGCTATCGCATCGCAGATGAGCGAGGCCCAGTTTGAAAAAACAACGGCTAAGATCACTATCTCAAGCCGTAGCGAAAACTTAGTAGCTAATGGCGAAGTGATGAAGTTTGATGGTTTTTTAAAGGTATATCTCGAATCAATTGACGAAGATGAAGAGTTATCAGAAGATGGCGATAACACTACGCTTCCACCATTAACTCAGGGGCAATCGCTTGTTTTACGCGATATGACCGCTACAGAACGTTTTTCGCGACCGGCAGCACGCTACACTGAGGCTAGCCTGGTAAAAAAGCTGGAAGAATTAGGTATCGGCAGACCATCAACCTACGCCCCTACTATTTCAACTATACAAAATCGAGGCTACGTAGTTAAAGAAGATCGTGAAGGCAAACCGCGTGCTTATAAAGTATTGACTTTAAGCGACAACGCCATCACCAAAGAAACTAAAACTGAAAATACCGGTGTTGAGAAAGCTAAACTCTTCCCTACCGATATCGGCGCTGTAGTGAACGATTTTTTGGTGCAGCATTTTAAAGGCATTGTTGATTTTAACTTTACTGCCAGTGTTGAAAAACAGTTTGACGAAATAGCACAGGGCTTAAAAGAGTGGACGGCTATGATCCGTAGCTTTTACACCCCGTTCCACAATGAGGTTGAAAGCACCATCAAAACCGCTGATAAGGCCACCGGCGAGCGTGAACTGGGTATTGACCCGGTTAGCGGCAAAAAAGTTTCGGTACGCATTGGCCGCTATGGGCCGTTTGTACAAGTTGGGGATAACGAGAACAAAGAGGATGAAAATTCAGAAAAGCCACTTTATGCCAGCCTGAGAGCCGGTCAAATGATCGAGACCATTACCCTGGAAGAGGCGATGGAATTATTCAAACTACCTAAAAAAGTAGGCGTGTTTGAAGATAAAGAGATGACTGTCGCCATAGGTAAATTTGGCCCGTATATCCGCCATAACAGCGCTTTTTATTCGCTGCCTAAAGAAGTTGATCCGCATGATGTAAGCGAATCACAAGCCATCGAAATTATCGAAGCCAAACGCAAACGCGATATTGAACGTGTTATCAGGGTATTCGACGACAATCCCGATGTTAAGATATTAAATGGCCGTTGGGGACCTTATGTAGAGTTCGGCAAACAGAATTTAAAAATACCTAAGGATAAAGACGCGCAAACGCTAACCTATGCAGATTGTGTAGCTTTAGCCGAAGCAGCCGAAAAAGAACCTAAGAAAACGGGGCGTTTCGGAAAAAAGACAACACCGGCAGTTAAGGTGGCGGCCAGTAAAAAGCCAGCTGCTAAATCAACCGCAAAAAAGAAATAGTATACATCTGTATCGTTACTACACAGTAGTACAGTTGATTTACTTTGTTTAATTTTGACGCGGATTTTAGGGATAAATACCCTATCATCTTCTTATAAATTACACTGAATGAAAAGAGATATCCCCGATAATATAGTTGAAGATATTGCTGTTGCCGTAGCGCTTGAAAATGAAAATATCGAATCGAAAATATGGTATGTTTACCTGATCAACCTGAAACGTGCAGCGATTGAAAATGTGCTGGTAACCTCAAAAGGTTATGGCGAAAAAAATGGCGAACAGGTAAAAACTTCGGTGTTAAGGCACATGTTCCCTAAAGTTGAAGCCGGTTCGTTTGTTTTGATTGAACCAATTGATGAGGATACCTTTGGTTTAAATAACGAGTATTGGCTAAGCTATTATATAGATGGGAATATCTACGATAAGAAGTTCATCTTCCTGCCCGAAAGCATTATCGATTCAAACTTTATTAAATTGCCTGTTGTAAATAAGCCGGGGGTGATGATCAGGTAATTACAGGCCGCGGATTGCCCCATACGCTAAAAAACGCACTCGTAAATACTTGTAAAAGATTGGGTTAAACCCTCATTACAGGTATTTTTTAGGATGAGAGAACAGCAAATTTGCGAAACTCTCAATTTTGGGCAACAGGTACTTCATGATTACTGATATTTACCGTATCATGCACAAAAAACACACCAATCGGTCTTACTGATAACCCTTAACGTAAAATTTAACACAAGCTTGATATTACGCTAGTTTTATTGTTCATTAGTAATGCCGTTAAGCTGCCAAATGTTGTAGTTTAATAAATATGTTGTTTGCTTTTTACCACAATGGCTGCCTGCTAAATAGCTCACAAAACAAAAAATTATTACTTTTAGCAATGCTTGAGCAAATCGACCTGCAAAACGTATTGGTACTGGATATTGAAACTGTTCCGCAGTATGCCGATTTTGAGCAGGTGCCCGAAACGTTGAAAAAACTATGGGCGGCAAAAACTCAATATCAGCGTAAGGATGAAACACCCGAAGAATTTTATGAACGCGCTGGCATCTGGGCCGAGTTCGGTAAGATCATTTGTATATCGGTTGGTATATTTACTCCGGGAACACCGGCAGGTTTACGGGTAAAATCGTTCGCCGGGCACGATGAGAAGTTGCTGCTGCAGCAATTTTGCACATTGTTAAGCAAGCAATCCAAAAACCTGATGCTGTGCGCGCATAACGGCAAAGAGTTTGATTTTCCATACCTGTGCCGCCGGATGCTGATCAACGCCGTCCCTATCCCTACTCAACTCGAAATATCGGGCAAAAAACCATGGGAGGTCAATCACCTGGATACCATGGAGCTTTGGAAGTTTGGTGATTATAAAAGCTATACTTCTTTAAGTTTACTTACCGAAATTTTTAATATCCCTACGCCTAAGGACGATATCGATGGCAGCATGGTCGGCCATGTTTACTGGCAGGAAAGCGACCTGCCGCGCATTTGTGTTTATTGCCAAAAAGACGTTGTAGCGACAGCACAGCTTTTACGCAGGTTCAGGGCCGAAGAATTAATTACCGACGAAAACATCACGATAGTTTAATACATGCTTACCATTAATAACCTTACAGTTGAATTTAAAACCGAAGATGGCTTATTCGAAGCTGTAAAAGGTGTTTCGTTTACACTGGATAAAGGCGAGGTTATTGGTATTGTGGGCGAATCCGGATCGGGTAAATCAGTTACATCCCTGGCAATAATGCGTTTACTGGATGCTTCTGCAAGCCGTGTACATGGCGAAATACTGCTAAATAACACCAACTTACCCGACCTGCCCGAAGCTGAAATGCAACTGATACGAGGCAATCGTATCGGTATGATATTTCAAGAACCAATGACCTCGCTTAACCCGGTGTTGACTTGCGGTTTCCAGGTGGCAGAAGCTGTTATACGGCACCGTAATCTCAGTAAGCAGGAAGCAAGAGAAAGAGCAATAGAACTATTTAAAGAAGTACAACTACCACGCCCTGAAGCAATCTTCGATTCGTATCCGCACGAAATATCCGGCGGGCAAAAACAAAGGGTGATGATAGCCATGGCCTTGTCCTGCGATCCGGAGATACTGATAGCCGACGAACCTACCACGGCCCTGGATGTTACCGTACAAAAAACAATCATTGAGTTATTGCTGCGATTGAAGGCCGAGCGTAACATGAGCCTGGTATTTATCTCACACGATCTGGGCGTGATCAGCGAGATAGCCAATCGAGTGATCGTAATGTATAAAGGCAATGTAGTTGAACAAGCCGGCATAAGGGAGATATTTAATAACCCGCAGCACCCTTATACCAAAGGTTTATTGGCCTGCCGCCCCTCGCCTGCTTATCAGTTAAAAAAACTGCCCGTGTTGGCTGACTTTTTAAAGTTAGACGAACAGGGCAATATGCAAGGTTCGGGTGTGGGTATTGATAAATTGCGCAATCAATTAGCCTTTACAGAAAAAGAGCTGGCTAACCGGAAACAGCAATTATATACACAACAGCCTATCCTTAAAGTACAAAACCTGTGTACCTGGTATCCGGCCGGTGGCGGTTTCCTGCAAAAAGCAAAGGAAACGGTGAAGGCTGTTAACGATGTAAGCTTTGAGGTTTACCCCGGCGAAACTTTGGGTTTGGTAGGCGAATCGGGTTGCGGAAAAACCACTTTGGGCAGAAGCATTTTGCGCTTGGTTGAACCGACAAGCGGCACTGTGACATTTGCTGATATCAACCTTCAAAGCCTCAAAACCGAAGAACTAAGACGTATACGCCGCGATATACAGATCATCTTCCAGGATCCTTACTCTTCTTTAAATCCACGCCTAACGGTCGGTGCATCTATTATGGAACCTTTACAGGTACACGGCCTGTATAAAAACGATACGCAACGCAAACAACGGGTTATTGAGCTATTGGAACGTGTGAACCTGACGGCAGCTCATTTTAATCGTTATCCTTTCGAGTTTTCGGGCGGACAAAGACAGCGCATTGTAATAGCCAGGGCATTAGCCTTACAACCTAAATTTATTATCTGCGATGAATCGGTGTCGGCGCTGGATGTATCGGTACAGGCACAGGTATTGAATTTATTACGCGAATTGCAGCAAGAACTGAACCTGACCTATATTTTCATCTCGCATGATCTTTCGGTGATCAAACATATCTCCGACCGTATTTTGGTGATGAATAAAGGAATAATAGAAGAAAGCGGTACACCTGATCAAATATATTATCATCCGCAGAACCCCTATACCCAAAAGCTGATCGCATCTATACCAGGGATGGAAAAAGCGATCTGATCATTGATACTCACCGGAGCGGTACCAGTTTGATGGTATCAATGCTTCGTTTCGTTGTTATTGTAACACTTTCATATCCAGCCTTTACAATAGTAAATTTTATCTTAGGGCCGCCAAACATCAATGATGTAAAAAATGTACATAGCCTATACCTGCCGTTTTTATCGGTAATCGTATCTGATTGGACGGGATCTGGCCGTGGATGAACTGCCAATATTTTCGCGCCTGATACTGGTTTGTCGTTATTTTTTGAAACTATCACTCCCGAAATATATTTATAGCCCTCGCAACTGCTAAGGGCAAACAACATTATCAAAATGACAGGCTGTAGCTTCATTGTCCTATCCTACATGTTCAACTTTTTGAATATTGGTATTAGCATAGTCCCTTTCAATCAAGCCATCGCGCATCCGCACAATGCGGTGGGCATGCAGGGCGATATCCTCTTCGTGAGTTACCAGGATGATGGTGTTGCCTTTTGCGTGGATATCTTCCATCAGGCCCATAATCTCGATCGAGGTTTTGGTATCCAGATTACCTGTAGGCTCGTCGGCTAAAATGATGGATGGATCGTTGATCAGTGCCCTTGCCACGGCAACACGCTGACGCTGCCCACCTGATAATTCGTTAGGTTTGTGATCGATGCGATTACCCAGGCCAACATTATTTAACGCCTTGCGGGCCATTTCTTCGCGCTTTTGCTTTTTAACTCCTGCATAGATCAATGGTAAACCCACATTATCTAAAGCGGTATTGCGTGGCAATAGGTTAAAAGTTTGAAAAACGAAGCCGATCTCCTTGTTGCGCACTTCGGCAAGCTGGTTATCGCTCATGTGGCTAACATTGGTTCCGTTCAAAATGTATTCGCCTTTTGATGGGGTATCCAGGCAGCCAAGTATATTCATTAAGGTTGATTTACCCGAACCGGAAGGCCCCATTAAAGCTACAAACTCGCCTTTATTAATAGTTAACGATACCGACTTTAAGGCATGGATAACCTCGCTGCCGATAACATATTTACGACCTATATCTTTAATGGTAATTAATGGCTCCATCAGGGTTTTGTTTGGTTTGACTAAGATAAGGTACGGAATGTTACAGCCAAAAACGATTTTTGCTTTAACTTTTCAGTTTCATTATGCCGGTGAATATAACCGATAGCCTGCTCTCGAATAACCAGTCTGATTTCTTGTTCCCCTTTAGGGGGTTAGGGGCTTACCCAATCACCTTAGCTACCCTAAAATGATCCTCATCACGCTCGGGCGCATTTTCAAGCGCCTGTTCGTGAGTGATTTCCTGTTTTATTACATCCGGCCGTAGCGGACTAACCGTAGTGGTCATATACACCAAAGGTTCAACACCGGTAGTATCAACCTCGTTAAGCTTATCCATAAAAACCAAAATATTGCCCATATCATTTATCAACTCTTCGGCTTCGGCATCGGTAACCTCAAGGCGTGCCAGGTGGGCTATCTTATTAACAGTTTCTTTATTCATGCTTCGGCAAATTTATTATTTATCAGGTTATAAACCTTATCTTTTAACATATCGGCGTCATCCACGGTCATTCCCTTAGTTTCGATAGGCTTATGAATATAAATATCGCAAATACCGGGGCGGGTTCCTAACTTAAAACCACTATCCCACAGTACATGCCAGGTATTAAGTGATGTTACAGGCAAAATGGGTAATTGTAATTCAATAGCCAGGCGGAACGGCCCGTTCTTAAACTCGTGTAATATCGGCGGATAATCATCGCCTATTTTACCTTCAGGAAATACAATGAGGGTTCGCCCCTGCTTTAAATTCTCTTCGGCTTTTTTAAACGCTCTGAACGATGACATCTTGCTATCGCGATCCACAGTTATATCCACGCTTTTTAAGAAGATCGAAAATAGTGGATTGGTAAGCAATTCGGCCTTGCTCATAAAACTTACGTTGTTTTTTATGGCGATCCCCATCGACAGAATGTCGAGGTTCGAGGTATGATTAGGGCAAACAATATAAGTACGGCTCCAATCCACAGGTTCCTCCTGCTTTATCCTGAAAAAAAAACACGAAGCCGTAGCGCTGATATAGCTGATTAACCGCCTTACACGATTCAAATTTGCATAACGGGATGGCTTGCGCGAATAAAAATACAGCAAGGGATAAAAAACCGCCAGCGATAAAGCGGCCGTAAAAATGTAATAGTAATTGTGCGCCCTGCGTAAAAACAGTTTCATCCTATCTCCACAGTATCAGGTGCGAAATTATTCCCTTCTTTAAACTTACGATCGATGATGCCAAAAACCTGATCTTTCAGCTTATCGGCATCATCCAAACTTAAGTTGGCGGTTTCGATAGGTTTATGCACAAACACATGGCTCGTGCCCGATTGTGCTCCTGTTTCAAGGCCGGTATCCCAGATGAGTTTCCAGTTATCAATACAGGTTACCGGGATGATCGGTATTTTTAATTCGATAGCCAGGCGAAACGGCCCGTTCTTAAACTCGTTCAGTCGCGGTGGATAATCATCAGGTATTTTCCCTTCAGGGAAGATCACCACGGTCATGCCGCCCTGCAAACGTTCTCCGGCTTTTTTAAATGCTTTAAACGATGATATTTTACTGTTACGATTTACCGGTATATCGATGGTTTTAAAAAAGATGCCCAGGGCAGGATTACGCACAAACTCTTCTTTGCCGATAAAGCAAAAGTTGTTTTGTACCATCAGGGTGATGGCCGTGATATCCAGGCTCGAGCTGTGATTGGGGCAGATAATATAGGGCCGGCTCCAATCGACAGGTTGCTCAAACTGGTAAAGATAACGTATCCCCGCGATGCTTGAGCTTAGCCAGCCGCATACTTTACGCAGCTTGTTCATCACTGGATAACGGCTGGGTTTGCGCGAAAAAAAGTAGAGTAATAAATAAAAAAGATAAATAAATGTAGCTACGCTGTAGCGGTATAATCGAGCATGTAGTTTCCTTAATGTCATCGTCCCCAAAAATAGAAAAAATACTTACTTTCGCCCCATGGAAACTGTTGTTAGTGGTATTCGTTCCACCGGAAAATTACATTTAGGCAATTACTACGGAGCTATTCAAAACTTCGTAAAGATGCAGAATGAATATAATTGCTTCTTTTTTATAGCCGATCTGCATTCGTTAACTACGCACCCTACCCCGTCTGATCTGCATGGCAACGTTAAGCAGGTTTTGGTGGAGTACCTGGCTGCAGGTATCGACCCGGAGAAAGTGACGATCTATGTACAGTCGGACGTACCCGAAATTGCCGAATTGTATTTATATCTGAATATGAACGCCTACATGGGCGAACTGGAGCGCAGCACATCATTTAAAGATAAAGTGCGAGCCAACCCGGATAATGTAAATGCCGGTTTATTAACCTACCCGGTTTTAATGGCGGCAGATATTTTGATCCACAAAGCTACCAAAGTGCCCGTGGGTAAAGATCAGGAGCAGCATTTAGAAATGGCGCGCACCTTTGGCAATCGCTTTAACCGCATGTATAATCATGATTACTTCCCCGAACCTTACGCTTTTAATTATAGCAGTAACCTGGTAAAGATACCCGGCCTGGATGGCAAAGGCAAAATGGGAAAATCTGAAGGTGAAGCTAACGCGGTTTACCTGTCTGATTCGCCGGAAATTATCCGCAAAAAAGTGATGCGCGCCGTTACAGATAGCGGCCCGACCGAAGAGAATCAAGCCAAACCTACCGAAATACAAAACCTGTTCGACCTGATGAAAGTGGTATCAGCGGCCGATACTTATACCTACTTCGACAAACAATATAATAAATGTGCAATCCGCTATGGCGATCTGAAAAAACAACTGGCCGAAGATATGATTATCGCGACCGCCCCTATTCGAGAAAAGATCGATGCCATTGCCGCTGACTCGGTTTATCTGCGCCAGGTAGCTAAACACGGCGCCATTAAAGCCCGAGAAAGCGCACAGAAGACTATTAAGGATGTACGCGAGCTAATTGGTTTCAGGAACTTCTAATTTGCTTATCGAGTTATTAGGTTTTTTGACTTTTAACTTTTACCTTTTGTCTTTCATCTTTTTTGATTTAGATATATGCACATAGCCATTGTAGGCAACATCGGGGCCGGTAAAACCACACTGACAGAATTATTAGCTAAAAACTATGGCTGGGAGCCGCTTTACGAAGCCGTCGACAACAACCCCTACCTCGAGGATTTTTATGGCGACATGAAACGCTGGAGCTTTAACCTGCAGATCTATTTTCTGAATAATCGCTTTCAGCAGATCATCGAGATACAAAAAGGTACCCGCAATATTATTCAGGACAGAACCATCTACGAAGATGCTTTTATCTTCGCCGAGAACCTGCACGATATGGGTTTGATGACTACCCGAGATTATGAGAATTACCGTGCTATTTTTGATAACATTACCAGCTTTATTAAGCCGCCCGATCTGTTGATCTACCTTAAAGCTTCGGTACCTACCCTGGTAAACAACATACAACGCCGTGGCCGCGAATATGAAAGCGGTATCCGCCTGGATTATCTTTCAAAGCTGAACGAGAAATATCAGAAATGGATAAACGGTTATACGTTGGGTAAACTACTGATATTAGATAAAGATCATTTGGATTTTACCAATAACCCTGAAGACTTAAGCAATATTGTACAAATGATAGAGCGCGAAATAAACGGCTTGTTTTAACGCATGAAAGTTCTTGGCATTATCCCCGCACGTTATGCTTCTACTCGCTTCCCGGGCAAGCCATTGGTGGATATCAAAGGCAAAAGCATGTTGCAGCGTGTTTATGAGCAAGCCCAAAAATGCGATAGCCTGCATGAAGTGATCGTCGCTACCGATGACAAGCGCATTTTTGAGCATGTTACCGGTTTTGGTGGCTGGGCAATGATGACATCCAACAAGCACCAAAGTGGTACCGACCGTTGTGCCGAAGTTGCGGCCAAATATCCTGAATATGATGTCGTGATCAATATCCAGGGCGATGAGCCTTTTATTGATCCTGAACAAATATCACTTGTGGCTGGTTGTTTTAACGAACCGGGGACGCAACTGGCAACACTGATCAAAAAGATCAACACCACCGAAGAATTATACAATTTCAGTTCGCCAAAGGTTATTATCAATAAACAGTGGGAAGCTATTTATTTTTCACGCGCGGCTATACCACACGTACGTGGCGAAGAACCGCAACGCTGGCTGTATCACAATACCTATTACAAACATATTGGCATATACGGCTATAGCAGCGCTGTATTGCAGCAGATCACACTGCTCCCCTTGTCATCGCTCGAAAAAGCCGAAAGCCTGGAGCAATTGCGCTGGATTGAGAATGGATATCGCATTAGAGTAGCAGAAACCGAACTGGAAACCCACGCCATTGATACACCTGAAGACCTGGAGAGGCTGTTGAAAGTTATTTAGTTATTGAGTTACTTGGTTATTAAGATTAATGTTTTAAGTATAAACAATTTAATCAACTCAATAACCTAATAACTGAGTAACCCAATAACTAACACCGCCTCTTTTCTCCACAAATACGGCTTAATCCAAAAAATTTATTACTTTTGCATCCCGTACACAAACATTTGGTTTCGCTCTTTTTTGAAGCCAGAATCTCATAGAACACATGACTAAATACATTTTTGTTACGGGTGGCGTTACTTCGTCATTAGGGAAAGGTATAATTTCCGCATCGCTCGCAAAACTTTTACAGGCACGTGGTTACAGCGTAACCATCCAAAAATTCGACCCTTATATCAATATTGATCCGGGTACGATGAACCCCTACGAGCATGGCGAATGCTATGTAACCGAGGATGGCGCCGAAACCGACCTTGACTTAGGTCATTACGAGCGTTTCCTCAACACGCCCACGTCAAAAGCCAATAACATAACCACCGGTCGTATTTATCAAAATGTGATTAACCGCGAACGCCAGGGCGCGTTTTTAGGTAAAACTGTGCAGGTTGTACCCCATATTACCGACGAGATCAAGAATAACATCCGCCTGTTAGGCGAAGGTGGTAACTTCGATATCGTGATCACCGAGATTGGGGGCACCGTGGGTGATATCGAATCGCTGCCGTTTATTGAAGCGGTACGTCAGTTTAGATGGGAAAGCGGCCAGAATAATTCGCTGGTAATTCACCTGACCTTAATACCATTTTTAGCAGCTGCCGGCGAGTTGAAAACCAAACCGACGCAGCACTCTGTAAAAATGTTGCTGGAATACGGTATACAGCCCGATATCCTGGTTTGCCGCACCGAACACCACATTAATTCCGATATCAGAAAAAAAATCGCTTTGTTTTGTAACGTTAACATCAACGCGGTAGTCGAATCGATCGATGCGTCGACAATTTACGATGTGCCATTACTGATGTTGAAAGAGCAACTGGATAAAACAGTATTAAGCAAACTGAAACTGCCAACCAAAAATGAGCCCAACCTGGAAAGCTGGAAGGATTTTTTGGGCCGCTTAAAAAACCCAACCGCCGAAGTGCGCATCGGCTTGGTTGGTAAATACGTTGAGCTGCCGGACGCTTATAAATCAATTACTGAATCGTTTATACACGCGGGCGCTAAAAACGAGTGTAAGGTAAAGGTAGAAACTATCCATTCGGAAGAATTAACTCCGGAAAACGCGGTAGAAAAACTGCAGGGTTTGCATGGCATACTGGTAGCACCGGGCTTTGGCCAGCGTGGTATCGAAGGTAAAATTGAAGCTATCCGCTATGTGCGCGAGAATAATATTCCATTCTTTGGTATCTGCCTGGGCATGCAAATGGCTGTGGTTGAGTACGGCCGTAACGTATTGGGCTTAAAAGACGCGCATAGCACCGAAATGGATACCGAAACCCCTCACCCGGTTATCGGTATGATGGAAGGGCAGAAAAAGATAACCAATAAAGGCGGCACCATGCGTTTGGGAGCATACGCCTGCGATCTGCGTAAAAACAGTAAAGCGGCTTCTATTTATGGTAAAGCTCATATTTCCGAACGTCACCGTCACCGTTACGAGTTTAACAACGCTTACCTGAAACAATACGAAAACGGCGGCTTGATACCCTCGGGCATTAACCCCGATAATAACCTTGTTGAAATAGTTGAGCTTAAGGGGCATCCATTTTTTGTGGGAGCGCAGTTTCACCCCGAATTAAAATCAACAGTTGCTAATCCGCATCCACTTTTTGTTAACTTTGTCGCCGCTGCGTTGGCATATGCCCGGAAAAAATAAGTGATATTAATGCAGCAATTTAAATAATGGATAAGAATACATACACAGGATTATTCCTGATCATGCTCATTTTGTTTGGTTTCTTTTATTTAACCAGACCTTCAGACGCCGATATCAAAGCAGAAAAGGCCCGCCAGCACCAGGACTCGCTGAAAAGGGCCGGAATAAAACAAGTAGTTACTCCTGTAAAAGCCGATAGCTCAAGCAAAACCATCGAGCTTGACTCGGCAACTTTAAGATCGCCTTTTGGCGCCACTATGGTTGGATCCGACCAGCTGATCACGCTTGAAAATGATGAGTTAATCATTAAACTATCAACTTTAGGTGGCCGGATACAATCTGTTGAATTAAAGAACTATAAAACCTTCGACAAGCAACCTTTGATCCTGTTTAACGGTCTGCAAAACCACCTCGGGTTATACTTTACCGCCGCCGGTAAAAGCATCAATACCAATACGCTTTATTTTAAACAAGTTAGCCAGGATCAATCATCGGTAACCTTACGTTTAAATTATAGCGCAAATCAGTATATCGATTATGTGTATAGCTTGCCAAAGTCGGGCTTTAAACTGGGTTTCAATATAAAAATGACCGGCCTTGAGCAGGTTATTCCTAATAATACCCCTTTAACTTTAGGCTGGCAGACAAGCCTGAACAAAACAGAAAAGGATATGGCCATGGAGCGCCAGTACTCTACTGTTTATTACGAAAACTCGGATGGTGATGTTAACAGCTTAAGCACTACTAAAGACGATACTATCCAGGTAAAGGATAAAAAAGTTGATTGGATATCATTTAAACAGCACTTTTTCTCGACTGTGCTGATCTATAAGAATGGTTTTGATAATGCCAGCCTGCATGTAAGCAGCGATACCAGCCTGCATAACGAGGTTAAGCAAACCCTTGCCAAGGTACAATTGCCAAATAATACCGGTGACAACTACGGCCTGACCTTTTACTTTGGCCCTAACCTGTTCAAAATACTGAAAGCCCAGGGTGATAACCTTGAAAAACAGACCGATTTTGGCTGGGGACCACTTAAATACATCAACCGTTGGGTAGTGTTACCAGTATTCGATCTGTTAAAGAATTTTGGTTGGAATTATGGTTTGATCATCCTTGCATTGACCATTTTACTGAAATTGGTATTATCGCCGCTGACCTACAAATCCTACCTGTCGATGGCGAAGATGCGTATCCTGAAACCGGAGATAGACGAGATAAAAGCAAAAGTTGGCGAAGATAACCCTACCCTGCTGCAACAGGAAACTATGAAGCTTTACAAAAAAGCGGGGGTAAATCCTTTAGGCGGATGTTTGCCGATGTTGTTGCAATTACCTATCGTATTCGCTTTCTTACGTTTTTTTCCGGCATTGTTTGAGTTACGTGGGCAAAGCTTTTTGTGGATGAAGGATTTGTCGACCTATGATGATGTGATCAAATTTGGTACAAATATCCCTCTACTTGGCGATCACCTTAGTTTGATGTGTTTGCTGATGACCATATCAACATTTATTTATACCTACTTTAACAACCAGATTTCGGGTGTAACCGGTCAGATGAAATACATCGGTTATATTACGCCGATCTTTTTTATTGTGGTGTTGAATAAATACCCTTCAGGTTTGAACTACTATTATTTCCTGGCTAACATGTTAACCTTCACCCAACAGTATCTGATACGCCTGATGGTTGATGAGAAAAAGATACATGCCGAAATACAGGAGAATAAAAAACGCCCTGAAGATAAAACCAAAAAGAAATCGGCCTTTGCACAGCGTATGGATGATTATATGCGCCAGCAGCAACAAATACAGCAAAACAGCAAAAAGAAATAATTATTTTGATTTGAATGATACTATGAGCTCTGTATATTTGATATACAGAGCTTTTTTTGTTATAAACCGCCATTATTTATGCTTGCCAAACGTATATACATCCTTATTTCGGTTTTACTGGTTACTGTAAGCAAACTTTGTTTGGCGCAGCAAACCATCGAGTTAAGTGCCTACCATGGCGGAGGCATTACGGAACGATATAATGTATTGAAGGCCGATCGTAAGGTAAAGCAAGGATTATATCAGCAAATAACACGTAAAAATATGGCCATCGTGTCCGGAGTTTACGATCATAATAAGCGTGTGGGCATTTGGCATTTTTACGATAACAGCGGGCACGTGATTGAGCTGTATAACTATACTACCGGTAAGTTGCTGCATGAAGCGCCGGTTGACAGTACCCATAATTATATAACTTACATTTTAGATCAAAAATTTGCAAAAGGTGATACCATTACTAAACCAGTACGCATTGGTGGCACTTGGTTTGGCTATCTCCCATACATTAAATTCTTTAAGATAGACGGCAGTAATTTATACTCCTCAGAGCAGATCAGGGCATTTTTACAAATATTGGTCAGCCCGGGTGGGCGCCTGTCTGAATGCAAGCTGATTGTGCAGTTAAAAAGCAACAATGCCATATTAGATACTTACCTGCTGAAAAACGAGTTGCTGGATGAGTACGATAAACAATTTATTCCGGCGACACTTAACCACGAACCGGTTATGTCTACAATATCCGTATTGGTTAAGATCAACCCCGATTGGTCTGTTAGTCTTTATTAAAACAAAATGGCTTCCACGAAAATGGAAGCCATTGATCATATAGTTATTGTTTATCGGGGGCATTTGCTGGCGGCGGCCCTTGCGGACGAGGTGGGCGCATCGTTTTTTCAACCTCTTTATATTTGCTAAACTGGGCATGTGTTAATGCCTTTTGTATTACCGCGTCGCGGATAGCAACCAGGCTATCGGCTGATTTCTTTTTCCCTGGAGGTAACGGCGGTGGTGGCGGAGGCGGCATCTTACCACGAACTTTTTCCATCGCGGTAAAGAAGCTTTTATAGGCGGCCTCAACCTTCATTTTTTGCGCGGCAGTTAAAGTAAGGTCTTTTTCCAATTTGGTGCTCACTTGTTTTGAATGCTCATCGGGCGAAGGCGGCTTTGGCCCCGGGGATGGCCCTTGCTGCGCTTTAACCATGCAGGTGGCTAAAAGCAGGCCGGATAATAAGATCGAGATTTTGGTCTTCATAATTTTAATTGCTTTTATAGGATTAGATGCCGTAAGTTTATAAAACCTGCGCTATCGGTTATTTTATTGTGGCGGACCTTGCGGTGGAGGGCCCTGCCCATCTCCCGGTGGCGGTGGAAAACTGCCATCCTGCCCTTGTGGTGGAGGGTTCTGTGGACGGCCTCCGCCCGGCCCCATCATTTGCAGGGCTTGCCTGATAATGTTATCAAACTTTGTTTTTTGCTGATTGTTGCATATCGCCCTTACCTTTTTAAAATGCTCGTACGTGATCATATCCAGCTTACGTTCATAAGCCGCGATATGAGCCGACAAACTATCTACCTGAGTCTGTGTTGTTTCCGGATTGGAGATAGAATCAAAAAAGGCATCTTTTGCCTGGCGAAGCTGGATTTGTACCGCAGCTACATTTTCACGATGTTGTTGTACCAATTCGGTGTATACCTGCTGCTGCGATTCATCAAACTGAAGTTGTTTTATGATGAAATTTTTCGTGTTTGCCTGGCCGGGTGGCAACGGCCTGGGTTTATTATCGGTATGAAATTTAATATACCAAAAGCCAGCAAGGGTTGCCATATTGGCCAAAACCAATATACCAACTATCAAGCTCCACATCCTGTTTTTGAGTAACTGATCCATTATCTGTCAGAGTTGTTGTAAAGCGATGTTGTATTCATATTATATTCGGTAGCAAAGTTTTGCAATTCGCTGGCCGATCTTTGTGTGTGATTAACCGAGCTGATGCCCTTGATAGCTAAGATATTGAGCACTAAAAATACGGTTAGCACACTTACTGCAAATACAGGCCGGTTAATCAATCGCTGTATAAAGCTATCAGCCACAACAGCACTTTGACGCTGCAGGCGTGCTTCTATCCGGGTGTAAAAAAATGGTGATACCTCTGCCCTGCTTAAGCCATTCAGGCTGTTAAGTGTGGCTTCAATTTCCTGATTGATATTTTCCCTATTTTTCATTGTATCTATTTATCGGCATAATAGTATGTTTCTAATTGTTTGCGCAAATTTTGTTTAGCGCGATGCATGTACGATTCTACTGCCCCAACCGTTGTTTCCATAATGTCAGCAACCTCCTGGTAACTTTGTCCTTCTACCTTATTAAGCACAAAAGCTATTTTTTGATTTTCGGGAAGCTTATCTAATGCCTTAAATAATATTACAGAACGCTCTTTATTCTCCATCAACACTCCCGGATGTGTAAAATCGGGCACATCGCGCTCCACTTCGTTATTGGCGCCAAATAAACTGGTTATTAATGCAAAGCGCTTTTTACGCTGCTTATGCCGTTGCCAGTCCAGCACCTTGGTTATAGTAATGCGGTATATCCAGGTTGATAGTTTTGATTCGCCTTTAAATTTCTGTATCGATTCGTAAATCTGTATAAAAATTTCCTGGGCAATATCTTCAGCTTCTTCCCGGTTTTGCACCATGCTTAAAGCCGTGTTGAACACCATATGCTGATACAGTTCAACAAGCTGCTTAAAAGCGCTTTGCTGCTTGTTTTTTAACTGATCAATCAAATGTTCTTCAACCAAAACCGGCTTATATTTAAAAGTTAGACGATGTTATTAAAATATTCCTGCGTTGTAATTTACCTTTTTTAGTAATTATTCTGCTGATGGATAAGAAACGTGTAAAAAAAGCCTGTTAAAATGTTAAATTTATGCAACATGCTGGTTAGCGTTTATACATATCCTATCTTAATAGTACCTTAGTCATCGTGAAAAAATGTACCTTATTTGTATTTATGCTTTGCCTTTCTTCCGTTTTAAAAGCACAAACGGATACGGTTGCGGCTAAAATAAGTAAGATACCTGTTGTGCATGTTGATGTACTGGCCAAATTCCCCGGTGGCGATTTTACAAAATACATCGCGGCCAATATTAACTATCAAAAAAAGTCAGACAGGAATCTGCGCGGCCAGGTAATCATCTCGTTAAAAATCGATACCAACGGTAAGGTATCCAACGTTAACATACTAAAAAGCGTAACCCCACAGATAGACCAGGAAGTTGTTCACGTGATCAAATCGTCGCCTAAATGGCAGCCTGCCATGGTTAAGGGTAAACCTATTGGTGTGTATATGGTGTTTAATATCGATATGGGTGTGATAAGCGCATTGGCTCCACTTAACAAAACTAATCCGGCACCGGTAGTAACCGCACCTGAACCGGTTATTAAAAAACCGGTTATTGAGCCTGCGATCGCTACAAAAAAAACTTCTCCTGCTCCCGAAAAAAAATCTGAACCAGCACCAACAACTATTGAAAAGAAGTCTGCTTTAAAAGCGGTGAAGAAACCAGTACCGCCATTTGATAAGAAACCGGTTCCGGTGGGAAAAAAGTCATTGCCTCAGATCGCGAAAAAGACTACTCCGCCACCACAGGTAATTGCTAAAAAAACTGTGGCTAAGAGCGTAATACCACCTCCGGTTAAAAAGGTCGAGCCTGTTGTGGTTAAAAAAACTGTTGTACCTGTCGCTAAAAAAACTCCGCCTGCACCTGTGATAAAAAAGCCAGCTGTTATAGTTGTGAAGAAACCTGTTCCGCAAACAGCAAAACTTACCACACCACAGGTAAAAAAGCCAATAGTAGTCTCTGCTAAACCTATCGAGAAAAAGATAGCTGCCGTACCACAGGTTAAACACAAAAAGCCACTCGTTGTTAAAACTTTAAAGAGAGCGGATGAACTAAACAACACATTAGGTCAATCATCAGAGGCGCAATTTCCGGATGGCGGCCGTTCGGGTTTTTTTAGGTATCTGAGCGAAAATATTCACTATCCTATTTTATCAAAGATAAATAAAATTGAAGGCGAAGTGAATTTAACGTTCGTTGTCGATAAAGATGGCACGGTTAGTGATGTGAAGATTCTTAATGCACCGGCAGAGGATCTGGCACAGGAAGCAAAACGTGTAATATTGGCCACACCTAAATGGAAACCCGCCATACAAAACGGCATACCTGTTAAGGAAGCGTTTACGGTGCCTATAAATTTTAAGATACAAGACAATAAGCCCAGTCAGCAATAAGCTATGAAGTACCTTTTCTTCCCCATCCTACTCGTATTTCCATTTTTTTTAAAAGCGCAAACCGTAACCGTTAGCAAACACGCTAATACAGCCTTAAATTTTAAAGCCATCGATGTTGAACCTCAGTTTCCGGGCGGTACCAAGGCGTTCAATAAATATTTATCGAAAAATGTGATCTATCCGGATAATGCTACATCGCAGGATATGAACGGCTCGGTTACCCTGGCTATGGCCATTGAAAAGGATGGCAGCATAACCGATATCAAAATCGTTAAAGGATTATCTGAAGTAATGGATCGTGAGACTATAAGGCTAATGTCCGCGTCACCTAAATGGAAACCCGGTATGCAACGCAATCAACCTATACGCGTGCGCTACACCTTTACTATTAACTATGCACAGATTGGCGATAAGCGCAGTTAATCGTCACGCTGAAAACAATCTGAATTTATGGCTGTTGTATTTAATGTAACAGATCACCCAATAAAAAAGCCTCTCAGGAATTACCCGAGAGGCTTTTTATCTTATCAGGAACACTGATTACTTATCAGGAACACTGATTACTCAGCAGCCGGAGCTTCTTCCGTTTTATCAGCAGCTGGCTCAGCTTTTTCTTTTTTTACTTTTGGTGCTTTTGCAGCCGGAGCAGCTTCTTCTGCAACTGGTGCAGCCTCAGCTTTAGGCGCTTTTTTAGCAGCCGCTTTTGGTGCTTCTTCAACCGCTACAGGTTCTGCAGCGAAAGGAATAACTGATACATACGAACGGTTATCAGCTTTTTTTCTGAAAACTACAGTACCATCGATCAAAGCAAATAAAGTATGATCTTTACCGATACCTACATTTTTATCAGGATTGTGCGGGGTACCACGCTGACGAACGATAACGTTACCCGCGATTGCCGGTTGACCGCCGAAAATTTTGATACCTAAACGCTTGCTATGTGATTCGCGACCGTTTTTGGAACTACCGGCCCCTTTTTTGTGTGCCATTTTCTATATTTTTTTTACGAGACCTTACAGGCCCTTTGTGTTAATAATTATAAAGAAATACCTGTGATCTCTATTTTAGTGAATTGCTGGCGGTGACCGTTTTTCTTTTTGTAACCTTTTCTTCTTTTCTTTTTGAAAACGATCACTTTATCACCTTTTAAATGAGACACGATTTTAGCAGTAACTTTAGCGCTCTTCAAATCGGCTCCCAATTTGAATTTACCTTCGTTTTCGGCTAACAATACTTTGTCAAATTCAATACTAGCGCCTTCATCTCCCTGTAAACGGTGTACAAAGATCTGCTGGTCTTTTGCAACTTTAAATTGCTGTCCGGCTATACTTACTATTGCGTACATTATTGTTAATTATTTAGTTATTTAAAATGAGGTGCAAATATAGAGTTTAGTTTTGCAAAATGCAAACGGTAATTGGTTTAAATAATGTTTAAAAGTTTAAATGTTTGCACGTTGATTTCTTAAGATTATAGAGTTGGAACGTTTAACGAAGAGAAAGTCCATCAATATAGGATGTTGGAGGTTTGAAGTGTGAGGGCAAAAATTAAAATGTTTAAATATCCTAATCTTGATTTTACGTCAGGGCGTTCCCTATTTTATTCTCATTGTATTTGTGTGCTGCAATAGCTATTGGATTAAAAAATCATTCATATTTACCCGATTTCCCCAGCCACTGTTTTCATCAACAGAAAGAGAACTGACAATTGAAAAATCAGGTAGCGTTATTTTATTATCGTTCATTGTTTCAATAACGCTTTCCAGTTCCTTGAAAGTGATGTTACTGTTAAAACCGCCATATAAGTTGGAAATTCCCAGCCAGAGTAATGTTTCTACTAAAATTGCAGCTAATTCGTTTTTTTGGTAATACTCCTTCAATGTAAGGATCTGTTCCTGAGAAATAGCATTATAATGCGTTTTATCAATTTGTGGCTCAAATAATCTTGACGGCATCACCTCATCGGCTTCACTTTGCCAATCGTCCAGTCTTGAACTAGCTGGAAATGTTTTCAGGATAGTGTCGAGGAACTCCGGAATATCTTCTAAATTTTTGGCAACAATTGCATTGTTTAAACATAAATAGCAATAGATATACCGCCCATTTATCGAAATCCGGTGAAATTCATTCAGCATAAATAGTTGTTATTTATTTTTATGATCTATTACAAACTTATGCTTTTGACTCAGAACTCAAGATTTAAGATTTCCGACTTTACTTCTTATCCCTGTTATCCGCTTCATCCAAACGCGCCTGCAGTACTTTTACCAATTGCTCGGCTGCGTCCTTTAGTTTAGGGTCGCCGTTAAAGGCATCATCAAACATAACGGTTTTGGCTTTGCGCTTATATTTAAACTGGATGTAATAGTGCGGCGCTTTGTTAAAACCAATCTCCATGCTATCAAAACCAATCTTCGATGGGAAATCCCAGAAACCCAACTCAGCAGCCTTGCGGTGTAATATTAACAGATCATCCTTTGTTAAACGCAGATGTTTTTTAATCAGCGAATCGCGCGAGTTTACATATTGATAATCACCCGTTTTTGAATTGTACTTATTGATCAGGCTATCTTTCAAGCCATAATTAAAAGTGATCGAATCGAACTCAGCAAACTTGTAAGGTGCGTTTTTAAGCATAATGCTATAGTAGTACACGCAATAAAGTACAAACGGAACGATAATACTTAAGGCCAGGAATATTTTTTTAGCTTTCAGGGACATGGGCTATATATAATGATTGAATAATTGCAGTATAGAATGATTGATTTTAAAGCCGCAAAGTTAATCGGATTATTGTCATCGTTAAAACTTTTTAAATATCGGCCTATTGGGTATTCAATCAATCATTCAACCCTTCAGTCATTGGGCCTAACTCCCCCTCCCACTTGCTTACTACCGCTGTTGCCATAGCATTGCCTAACACATTGGTAGCCGAACGGCCCATGTCCAGTAATGGGTCAATACCCAATAACAGCGCGATACCAGCCTCAGGGATATTGAATGTGGATAATGTTCCTGCAATAACTACCAGTGAAGCGCGTGGCACACCGGCTATACCTTTGCTGGTAAGCATCAGGATAAGCAGCATAGTTAACTGTTGCCCGAATGATAAAGGAATATTATAGGCCTGAGCGATGAATAATGAAGCGAAAGTCATATACATCATCGAGCCATCCAGGTTGAATGAATAACCCAGGGGCAGAACAAAACTTACAATCTTATCCTTACAACCAAATTTTTCCAGTTCGATCAATACACGTGGATACGCCGCTTCGCTTGTTGAAGTGCTGAATGCGATGAGTATCGCATCCTTTATATTATTAACCAAGGTAAATACACGGCGTTTAAGCACGATAAAACCTGCCGTAATAATCACCAGCCATAAAATGATCAACCCTGAATAAAATTCGCTGATAAAAGCCGCATAAACCGTTAAAATACCTAAACCCTGCTTGGCTACGATTGCTGTAATACTACCAAAAACAGCCAATGGCGCCAGGTTCATTACATACCCGGTCATCTTCATGATCACATGAGCGAACGCATCCATCGCTTTGATCACCACTTTGCCCTGCTCGCCAATGGCCGCGGTAGCCACGCCAAAAAACAAAGCGAACACCACGATCTGTAAGATGGAGTTGCTAACCATCGATTGGAAGAAACTCTCGGTAAAAACATGATCTAAAAAGGTCTCGACAGAGAGCGCCGACTTTTGTACCACCGAAGCTGAATGACTATCGGGTAGCGGGATATGCATATGCGCGCCCGGCTGGTAAAAGTTAACCAGTAACATCCCCAGCAATAACGAAACTAATGTGGCACTAATAAACCACAACATGGTTTTAACCCCGATGCGCCCTACAGCGCCACCACTACCCACCTTTGCCAGGCCTACAACCAGCGTGGTAAACACCAGAGGTGCCACGATCATCTTAATCAGCCATAAAAAGTATTTATTTAAAAGTGTAAAGGGTTTGAGCTTACTTTCGCGGGTTGCGTCGATATCCTTCCGTACTTTAACCTGTGCGACACGCAAGGTCTTCAGGGTTTTATACTCTGCCGTAGTGGTATCTTTCAACTCAACTATCCGGTTATCGAGGGCCGTGATGCTGGTTTCGGTGGCGGCCATTTTGTTATTGTATTGTTCGATAACCGTCACATTATAAACGTAACCGGCAATAATACCCGCGATAAGGGCAATAAAAATGTAAAGGGCAAGTTTGTTTTTTACCATTTGATGCGGTCAATTGAACGCTAAAACTACAATTAATTACTATTTTGCTAAAATTATTTGATACCCGATGGGCGTTACACAATACGGTTTACAGGAAATAAAAAAAGAATTGCAGCATCTGGATGCCAAACAAGCAGGTTTGCTTCTGCTGCGGATGGCGCGCTACAAAAAAGAAAATAAAGAGTTATTGGCTTATCTGTTATTCGACGCGGATGATGAACTGGCTTTTGCCGAAAGTTTTAAGCACGAGATCGGCCTGATGATGAGCCAGGCACCATCACGCAGCTATGAGGCAGCTAAACTTTTACGTAAAGTGCTTAAAACAACCAACAAATACATCAAATTTACAGGCTCTAAACAGGTTGAGGCTGAGCTGCTGCTTACCTTTTGCCGCAACTATCTGGATTATGTTGATCGGCGTACTTCCTTCAAGCCCTTACGAATGATCCTGATCAAACAGCTCGAAAAAACCAAAAAAGCGATAGATAAGCTGCACGAAGATTTGCAATTTGATTATACATCCGAATTTGACGTGCTGATAGCCGATGCCGAGAAGCGTTTGCCTTGGTTTTATAAAAACGATCTGACCCTGTAACAAATGATGTGCCTGTCAGTCTAAACGGATATAATTTAACTTAAGTGACCAACAAAGAGGCGGTTTTTAAACAGATTTTTGAAGCTAACTCAAAAAAGATATTCCATTTGTGCTATGGTTATACCGGCGATGATGATGCCGCGAACGACCTGTTACAGGAAACTTTTTTAAAGGTTTGGCAAAATCTGGAGAAATTTCGCAATCAGGCCATGATCTCGACATGGATATACCGTATAGCGGTCAATACCTGTTTAACCTACCTACGATCAGAAAAACGACAAGCGAAAGACGAACTGACGCCTTTTATCGCCGAGACCAAAATGGATGAGATCAGCGAGAAAAATGAGCAGGTAGCTTTGCTGTATAAATGTATATCGAAACTGGATGAATCGGAAAGAATTATTATCACCATGGTGCTAGATGAGATGCCATATCCGGAAATAGCAGAAATATCGGGCATATCCGAAGGGAACCTGCGTGTGAAGATTTATCGCATTAAACAAAAGTTGACAGATTTATATAACCACTATGAAAGACTTTGAGCATTTGATGACGGTTTGGCAAAACCAACCCGTAAAGGAGCAGCTTTCGGTGGATGAGGCGCTGAAGCACGTAAAAAAAGGCATGGGCAGCCTTAGCCGCAAGCTGATGTGGGGAATAGTGGCTATGATAGTGGCTATCGTG